>SWCB01004130.1_pt1 | contig 125530 bp, 101 predicted proteins | sample 4692901 | NCBI WGS metagenome assembly SWCB01 (sample SAMN10267276, study PRJNA491770) | bioreactor metagenome | isolation source: DHS bioreactor inoculated with subseafloor sediment | place: Japan: off Shimokita Peninsula | collected 2006-08 | reverse complement strand
CCGCTCATCACCGGCCGGATCTACAACGCCGCAAACCCCGTCCCGTATCCGCTCCCAGAAAACAAGACGCGCACGGTCTTCAAGTCCATGTCCACGCCCGGAACCGAGGGCGAGCGGCGCGGGTTCAACGAGCTGCGCATCGAGGACAAGAAGGGTCAGGAGGAAATCCACCTCCACGCCGAGAAGGATGTGAACGTTCATGTCAAGAACGACTGGAAAGAGCACGTCCTCCATGACCAGCACCGCACCATCGACAATTGCTCGTACTCGCTGATCAAGGGCGAAGACCAGCAGATCGTGGAAAAGGACCGCAAAATCGAGCTGCTCGCAGACGACCACCTGACCGTCCGGGGCAGCAGCCACAGCAGCATCGGCGACAAATGGCTGGTCCACGCTGGAAACGAATCCCACGTAGTGGCAGGCCGCAAAACCGTCATCGAAGCCTGCACGGAACTGACCATCAAGGCCGGCGCAGGCTTCATCAAGATCGACCCGTCGGGCGTGTACATTGGCGGACCCAAGATCAGGGTCAACTCTGGCGGGAGTCCGGGGAAGGGGGCTGGGGCGAGGCCGTTGCTGCCGATCCTCCCCGAACATGTGGGCAAATACACGGAACATTTTGTTCTACTGGACAATGAGGGGCAGCCCCTGGTCAAGGAACCGTACGAAATACTGCTGGGAAATGGCGAGGTTGTCTCAGGAACGACTGATATGCATGGAAGAACGCATCTGGAAGTTGATACGATGATCAAAGACATTTGTCTTTGCTTATTAAACGCATTTTATATTGATTTGGAGTAAAATATGGCTGCACATAAAAAATATAAATCATTGAAGAAAATCATTTTTATTATGATTTTTATTATAACACTTTATATTTTATTACCAAGATTGTTTGAACTTTATAGAAAATACGGTTCTGAAAAACTGTCTGAACACATTAGTCCCGGAGGTAGATATAAAGTTGAGAAATACACACCATTAGATCATAAAAGTATTTTATTCTCTCTAGACAGCCCTTTTTTTGTTAAAGTTTACGACTTCAAAGAAAATAAATACATTTTTGAGAGTGATTTTCACGAAATGGGCCAAGGAACTTATGTATCTTGGCCAATTCGAGGTGTTTCAAAGATCTATATTGGAACAAACATAGGAACTCACAAATTAGATCTCGAAGAATAAAATGCTACATTACTATATCGTTGGAAAATATTTTATATCTATAAAATAATTTTGAAGTTAATTTTGGTATGATTGTTAAATAAAATTTTGCATTATGTTCTCTGAGATCAGTAAATATTATTAATCTTGGAGAATATATAATAAATTTACATTTGGAGGATTATGATGCCATTTCAAAGTGAGTTTGCTGATATTTTTTTAGAGTATACGTTTTCAGCGATATCAACTCTCAGCGATGCAAATATTTCCGAGGGCAAGACCGTTGTTGTTGACAAACTGAAAATGACAGATTTGCCAAAAGTGATGAGAAATATGGGGTGGACTGTCGCGCCACGCTTGATGGAGCGGTGGTTTGAGAGCGATGCATTTGTTCTTGAAAAAAACTTGAGGGATAAATATTATATTGAGCCTTTAGATATCCCTGAAGCCCATTATGACGATAAGATAGTGACTATGGATTGGGCGCTCAGCTTCAAGCGCTTAAAAAATGAATATGAAAATATCTTACGTAATAGACTCACCCCTGCGGCAATAGATTTGTTAAAAATATGCATAAAAAAAGGTCAATTATTTGATGACGGTTCGCGCTTAGGCAATATCGGCATGAGCGCCAGGGAATTAAACGCTCATTGTCAGATCCAAACCCAACCGCTTGGCTCACGCGCCGATACCATCGACGATATGTACGGCTCCATCGGACTGGGCATGCTCCAGCTTGCCGTTGTCGGGGAGGTCCAACGCGGGATCAGCGACGATGCATTTCGAGTGGATCATTTCGGAGTTTACCTTAAAGACGTCTATGAATTCAATGGATTCCAGTTTCTTGGGTGCTGGACCAAGGAGAAGACATTCGGGAAGGCGGAAATTTTGAACCGAGCAGCGGCGAAAGCTTATCGATTGGCAAACCCCGTAGCGGATGTCGCCATAAAATTATTGAAAACCGACCAGCCAGTGTTTCACGTTCACAATCATGATTTCCGCAACTACCGAGAAAAACATGGAAAAGGTGGCGATTTCATCATCTATTCCGATGTGAAATGGTCTTCTGGAGACGGACTGATAATTCCGCTTGGAGAATTGTTGCGGGATCATCCGGGAAATATACCCGCTCTCTTCAGAGGGAGTATGGCCTGATGCAACAGGCTCTGGAAGTTCAAGATTCAAGATCATAACTTTAACCTCGGAAAAACAAGCCAAAAAACAGCCTCCTTTCCTTTGGGATAGGGCTTTCTTGGAAACCAAATTGGAAGTAGAGAGACTCCCCATAAGGTTGATATAATTATTGATTTAAATGAGTAGCGTGTACTCAGCGAAAAACGGGCACGGAACATTTTTTCCGCATGCTGGCAAGCCTTTGCCATTCCCGATACCCTGATTCGACCAAAAGTTCCGTGACCTTAGACGACTGGATGGAACGCATCAATTTCTCCTGCTCCCTGATGAAAGGCGACGACCAGTTGACGGTCCATCTGGACCGCAAAATGAAACTTCTGTTCAACGATCACCTGACGGTTCGGGGCACGGTCATCGAAGCCTGCACGGAACTGACCATCAAGGCCGGAGCAGGCTTCATCAAGATCGACCCATCAGGCGTGTACATTGTAAGCGCTCAATAGAGCCCATCTTCCAATAATTTCAAGCTATGAGATAAAGGACCTTCAATCCAAGGAGGTCCTCATGAAATCTCGCATCCGCCAGAACCGTGCTGCCCGATGGCTCGCTCATGTGGAACAGTGGCGGCAAAGCGGCATGAGCAAGGCCGCGTATTGCACGGCGCACGGCCTGAATTTCAGTTCGTTCCGTTACTGGCTACGCAAATCGCGCTCGGCATCAGTGGATGTGCCCGCCTTGCCGCCCGCGATTGTCCCTCTCCCATTCACGCTAGCTGCGAAGGCTCCGTCCATAGGTCTTCTGGTCGGTAATCGCTACGCCCTGGATGTCCCTGCCGACTTCGACGAGGGCACGCTGACCAGGCTCTTGTCCGTACTGGAGTCTCGATGCTGAGGATGCCCGCGACCAAGGTCTATCTCGCTCCTGGAGTTACGGACATGCGAGCAGGGATCGACAGATTAAGCATCACGGTTCAGGGCCTCCTGGCCCTGGACCCCTTCTCCGGGCACCTTTTCGTCTTCTGCAACCGCAAGCGTGATGCGCTCAAGGTTCTGCACTGGGATCGCAATGGATTTTGTCTTTGGCACAAGCGCCTTGAGAAGCATCGCTTCTGCTGGCCGGAGCACGCGTCCGAGGTCATGAATATTACTGCACAACAGCTCGGCTGGCTTCTCGATGGCCTCACGATCAGCCCTCGCGGAGCGCACCCGAACCTGGCATACAAATCGCTACTTTAAGCATAAAATTTCTTGATATTTCAAGCTATTGCACATATGTAAGAAGACATGGGAGACATCAAAAACCTTCCCGATGACGTCGGGCAACTCAAGCATCTGGTCTGGGATTACTACCAGCAGGTCAACCAACTCCAGGACCGCGTGGCGTTGTTGCAGGCCGCCCTGTATGCTCCCAAGTCCGAGAAATCCAAAGACCTCTTCCATGGTATTCTGCCTCTGCCCTTTATCAAGATCGCAGAGGCGAAGCCTGCGGAAGTGCCCGTCATCGAAATCCCGGCTCATGCCAGGGCCAAGCGGGGACGCAAGCCTCTGCCGGATCATCTCCCTCGTATCGAAGTCGTTCACGATCTGCCCGAGGACCAGAAGGTTTGCGCCTGTGGAACCTGTCTGAAGCGCATCGGCGAAGAAGTTTCCGAGAAGCTCGACTACGTCCCCGCCGTCATGCAGGTGGAGCGCCATGTCCGGCCCAAGTACGCATGTCCGGCATGTGATGGAGAGGAGGGCATGTCGGCGGTGCGCATCGCGCCCATGCCGCCGCAGATCATCCCCAAAGGCATGGCCACTCCGAACCTGCTGGCACAGGTCATCACCTCAAAATTCGTCGATGCCATGCCGTTCTACCGCCAGACCAAGCAGTTTGCCCGTCTGGGTGTCGACATTCCGCGTCATACCATGTCCGGATGGGCCATGGCCGTGGCCAAGGCGCTGGCACCGCTTGGTGAGCTGTTCCAGGCGGAAATCCGCTCCGGCCCGGTTATCAACATGGACGAAACCACCCTGCAAGTCCTCAAGGAACCTGGACGGCCCAATACCTCGACGTCGTACCTGTGGCTCTTCCGTGGCGGTAATCCCGAACGCCCGACCGTGGTCTATCGCTACGATCCGTCCAGATCGGGATCTGTCCCCAAGGACTTTCTGGGCGAGTTCAAGGGCTACATCCAGACCGACGGCTACGCCGGGTATCAGGCCCTCGGCGAGTCGAAGGACGTCATCCATGTAGGATGCATGGCCCACATCCGTCGTAAGTTCGTCGACGTCCAGAAGGCGATCTCGAAGAAGGTTGTGCACGGGACGGCCAAGGAGATCCTGGATCTCATCGGGTTGCTCTACAAAGTCGAGCACAATATCAAAGAACTGTCGCAGGAGGAAAAAGTCTCCAAGCGGCGGGAGCAGGCCGTTCCCATCCTCGACGCGATTCGGGCCATCCTCGATGACCGAATCGACCACGTCCCGCCCAAGAGCCTGCTCGGGCAGGCCATGACCTACGCCCGCAACCAGTGGAACCGGGCCGTACGCTACGTGGACTGTGGATTGCTCACCCCCGACAACAACGCGTCCGAGAACGCCATCCGCCCCGTGGTTCTGGGCCGTAAGAACTGGCTCTTTGCCGGAGTACCCAAGGGTGCCGACGCCAGCGCCATGCTATTCTCGCTGGTGGAAACCGCCAAGGCCAACGAGATCGAGCCCCAAGCCTACCTGAAATTCCTCTTCGAAAGATTCCCCGCAGCGCAGACCACAGAAGAAATTCGGGCGCTCATGCCACAGCACTTGGACAAATTCCTTCTCCCAAGCCTCCCCAAGCTCAAACCCCGCAACAGCAAAACTCTGGCTTCTATCGTAATTGACACGAATCATTGAAAAACAGGGTGTGCTGTAAATTAAAAATTTCTTGCAAAATAGGGCACTTTTCCTTGACCGTGGCCCTTCGGATGGGTGACGATTAAATTGAGTGTTTGTATTTGGCGATCAAGTTTACTGGCGCTATCCGATGGCGTTGCTCCCACTAAATGGGTACAGTTTTTTTCGAACGATTCACCTGTCTCGCATGGGTGTCTTCGTCGAGGCAATTGCGCTGTGAAATCTTCAGTGAGTTCCTGCCCGACCTTCATCCGTTGCGAGGATGCCAGCATCATGACCACAAGCAAGAAAAAGTCCACGTCAAAGGCGACCAAAAAGAACGCCACGGATCAGGGGACCGTCACATCTCCCGACGTGCCGGGGAATTTCCCGGAACCTTCGCCGAAGGCATTTCCTGTGGTGGGCATCGGCGCCTCGGCTGGGGGGCTGGCGGCGTTCGAGGCTTTTTTTTCCGGCATGCCGCCCGGTGCCAACCCCGACATGGCCTTTGTGCTCGTTCAGCATCTGTCTCCGGACAGCAAGAGCATCCTGACTGAGCTTGTCAGCCGCTACACGCGCATGCAGGTTTACGAAGTCGAAGACGGCATGGCCGTACAGCCTGGGTACGTGTACATCATTCCGCCAGGGTACGACATGGGGCTGATGAACGGCGCGCTGCAACTGTTCAAGCCTTTGGCGCCGCGCGGCCATCGCCTGCCCATCGACTTTTTTTTCCAGTCCCTGGCCCTCGACATGCGTTCCAGAGCCATCGGGATAGTGCTTTCCGGAACGGGGAGCGATGGTGCGCACGGCCTGCGCACCATCAAGGCGGAGGGCGGCATGGTCATGGCGCAACTCCCCGAATCGACCGAGTTTGACGGCATGCCTGCCTGCGCCGTCGCGACGGGTCTGGTCGATTTTGTGCTGACGCCGGACAGAATGGCCGAGCAACTCCTTTCCTATTGCGCGCGCACTTGCGTGACGCCAGGGGCCCGCCTTGCCGATACGGTCGGGGACGCGGAGGGCCTGTTGCAAAAAATCTACATCCTGCTCCGGTCCAGTACCGGTCACGATTTTTCGGGTTACAAGCCAAGTACGGTTTGGCGGCGAATCGAACGGCGCATGGCCGTAACCCATATGGAAACGGTCGACGCCTATGTTCAGTACATGCAGAAAACGCACGGTGAGGCCGATGCGCTGTTTCGTGATCTGCTCATAGGAGTGACCAACTTCTTCCGCGACCCGGAAGCCTTCCGGGCGCTCGAAGAGCAGGCCATCCCTCAGATATTTGCCGGCAAGCCGCAGGCTGGCCGAACCATACGCGTCTGGGTTTGCGGTTGCTCGACCGGTGAGGAAGCCTACAGCATCGCCATTCTTCTGCAAGAGCGCATGGACGAACTCAAGCAGAGCCTGCCGGTGCAGATCTTCGCCACGGACATCGACAGCCAGGCGATCGCCATCGCCCGCACAGGAATCTATCCGGTCACCATTGCCTCGGACATGTCGCCGGAACGCCTGGCGCGCTTTTTTATACGGGAAAACGACGGCTGCGCCTACCGAGTTCACAAGGGCCTGCGCGATATGCTGATCTTTTCCGAACAGGACGTCATCAAGGACCCGCCTTTCTCAAAACTGGACCTGATCAGTTGCCGAAACCTCATGATTTACTTCGGTACGTCGCTGCAAAAAAGGCTCATCCCACTGTTCCATTATGCCCTGAACCCCAGCGGCATGCTTTTTCTGGGCACATCCGAGGGCATTGGCGATTTTCTCAACCTCTTTACCAGCTTGGATCGCAAGATGAAGCTCTACCAGCGCAAGAACGATGTTTTTACCCTGCCCCGCATGAACGCCGGCCAGGTCGCAGCGCCGGTAACGAGCTCTAATATAAACGCATCTTGTCCGTCGGGCACGGTGGCCCTTACGGCGAAAAAGTCTCTGCGCAATCTGACGGAACGCGGTATTTTGCAGATGATCGAGCTTTCAGGAGTTCTGGTCGACGATCGCGGAGACATTTTCTACCAGCACGGACGGACAGGCCTGTATCTGGAGTTGGCGCCGGGCGAGATCGGCATCAGCAACATTCTCAGGATGGCCCGGGAAGGCCTGCGTCAAAGCCTGACCATGGCCCTGCACAAGGCTGCGACCACGCGGGAGACGATTCGCATCCCCAGAGTGCGAGTGAAGACGAACGGGCACTTTACGTCCGTGAACCTGGCTGTCCTTCCGGTCGAGGACGACCAGGGCGAGACCTCCGCCGCGCCGCTTTATCTGGTCGTGTTCGAAGAAGTCCAGGATGTCGAGCCCTGCGCTGCCGAGGCATCCTCCCTGGAAGCTCCTGGCACCCCTGCCGAGATTCATGCGGAAAAGCGCATTGCCGCGCTCATGGACGAGTTGAGGGGCAAGGACGAATATCTTCAGGCTACGCGAGAGGAACTCGAGAGCGCCAACGAGGAACTCAAGTCCTCCAACGAGGAGATGCAGTCGGTGAACGAAGAGCTGCAATCCACCAACGAGGAGATGGAGACCTCCAAGGAGGAGTTGCAATCCGTCAATGAAGAACTGGCCACGGTCAATGCCGAACTGAACGCCAAGGTGGCGGATTTGACGCGGCTCAATGACGACATGAACAATCTGCTGGCCGGCAGCGGCATCGCCACGATTTTCGTCGACCACAAACTGCGCATCCTGCGCTTCACGCCCACCGCGCGTGAAATCATCAACCTGATCGATAGCGACGTCGGCAGGCCCGTAGCCCACATTGTCTCCAACTTGGTCGATTACAATGACATGGTGAAGGACGTGACCTCCGTGCTTGATACCCTGACGGTCAAGGAGGAGAGGGTTCAGTCCATGGATGGCAGGTGGTTCTCGATGCGCATCCGGCCATACCGTACCCTAGGCAACGTGATCGAGGGGGCGGTGCTGACGTTTGTGGACATATCAGAAATGAAACAGATTGAAGATGAACTGAAAAGAGCCAACGCGCGGCTTCGCCTGGCAACGTTCGTCCAGGATGCGTCAGATGCCATGATCGTGCAGGCTCTGGATGGGAACATCCTGGTCTGGAATCCGGGGGCAGAGAGGATTTACGGGTGGAGCGAGGAAGAGGCTCTGAGGATGAACACGTCCGAGCGGTTTCCGCCGGAGCAACACAACGATTTGATAGCCTGGATGAAAGAATTGTGTCATACAAAAAGCTATAAACAATACCAGAGTCGCCTTTTGGCCAAATCCGGACCGGTCGAGGTAGCCATCCTCTCGGCGACGCCCCTAATGGATGTGAAAGGGAAATGGTATGCGATAGCGACCATCGAACGGGAGGCTGAGGAATGTGATCCGGAGGAGAAACGCCATGACGAGCGAAAAAAAGGGCAGTCCTGATGGGTTCAAACCCTCGGCAGATGAATGCTTGTACCTGACGAATGCGTTCCGGGCGCAAGCCGAGGCGGTTGTCGAGGCAAGGACGGCCAAATCGCCGGGAAATCCTGAAGGCATGACGCCCGCTGAAATGTCCGGCCTTTTGCACAGTCTCCAGGTTCACCAGGTTGAACTGGAAATGCAGCACCAGGAATTGCTCCAGGCAAGAGAGCAACTGGCCGCAGCCCACGAGCGATATTTCGACCTCTACGACCGGGCCCCGGTGGGGTATTGCACTGTCAGTCAAAAAGGGCTCATTCTCCAATCCAACCAGACTGCCGCCACGCTTTTCGGGGTCGCCAACGCCGCGCTCCTGAATGCCCGATTCAGCCAATTCATCCACGAGGAGGATCAGGACGGCTATTACCTGAACCTCAGAAAGCTCTTTGCGTCCGGGAATCCGCAGGAATGGGAACAGCGGATGCTGAAAAATGACGGAACGGTGTTCTGGGCGCATCTGAGGGCGACCCTCTCACATGGCGATGCGGACGAGCCTGTTCGCCGGATTGTCGTGACTGATGTCTCCGAGAGGAAGCAGGCCGAGGCGGCGTTGCTCGCCGCGAAGAGCGCCGCCGAGGACGCCAACAGAGCCAAGTCCGAATTTCTGGCCAACATGAGCCACGAGATACGCACGCCCCTGAACGGTCTTTTAGGGATGCTGCATCTGATGCAGACGACGTCACTCGATGAGGAGCAGGACAAATTCATCGATATGGCCGTCCGTTCAGGCAACAGATTGACGCGACTTCTGAGTGACATTCTGGATCTTGCGCGAATCGAGGCGGGCCGCATGCCCTTGAACAAGCAGGTGTTTTCGCTGTCCGAAACATTAGGGGCCTTGCAGGAAAGCTTTGGGCCAATCAGTTTGAGCAAGAACTTGCCGATATACATCGAGATCGGAAAAGATGTTCCCATCCGGGTCATCGGTGATGAGGTTCGCATCCGTCAGATTCTGTTCAATCTTGTCGGCAATGCCGTCAAGTTCACCTCGCGAGGGGAAGTTCGAGTCGAGGTTTGGGTCTTACCTCCGATCTTGTCTGACAAGGTCTGCCTGCTTTTTATTGTCAGCGATACAGGCGTTGGCATTGCCGATGCCAAGATTAATGTTGTGTGTGAGCCATTCACGCAAGTCGGCGATACCTTTGTCCGCCAGTTTCAAGGCGCGGGTCTGGGGTTGGCCATCACAAAAAAACTTGTTGCGTCCATGGAAGGGACCCTGACTTTTGACAGCTTGGAAGGACAAGGGACGAGCGTGTACCTGACGCTTGCTCTCGGATTGCCGGAACAAACTACAGAGTTGGGCGAAACAGGCGAAATTCATGGTTGCGCCGTAGTCAAGCCCTTACGAATTCTTCTTGTTGAGGATGATGTGATAAATCAGTTCGGCACCAAGGTGTTGCTCAAGAAGATGAGGCATTCCGTCATTACTGCCGATGACGGAAGACAGGCGCTTGAAGCTATGCGCAACAATGTTTTCGATGGTGTTCTCATGGATGTGCAGATGCCGGTCATGGATGGACTGGAGGCTACTCGGCGCATCCGGACGGATACTTCGGGAAAATTTGACCCGAATATCCCGATTGTTGCCATGACTGGTTATGCCCTCGTCGGTGACAGGGAAAGATTTCTTGCGGCTGGTATGACCGACCACCTCGCAAAGCCTGTTTCGGTGGCGGCTTTGAACGATACCTTGAAGCGGATTGAAAAGTATCGGCAGAATTAGGCAAGCTGTTTTTGGTGATGATCTGCTAACCGCATATCCCGTCATCACATTGGGGCATGGTATCCACTCCCTTTCATCTCATGGTTTGAAATTATTGGAAAATGGGCTCGAATGAGCGCTTACTGTACATTGGCGGTCCCAAGATCAGGGTCAACTCTGGCGGGAGTCCGGGGAAGGGGCCGGGGCCGCCGCTACCGCATAATAGTCCGTCCATAGACGAAGGATCTGTGCCGCAAACACAAAATGCTCCGTTACGGACAGAAGCGGTCCCGGAAATTTGCACAAGCCTTTTGATTGAGTGGTCGGGAGTGGCGTTCAGGATGTGGAAGACTGCGATTAGCGGAAATGTTGACAAAAGTTGACACGAAAGGTATTTTCCAAGCCCATGAATAAGCGCCTAAATATCGAACTCGTCAAAAGAGCCATGGATTCACTAGGGTTCAACAACAGTCAGTTGTCCGAACGGCTTGCCGTTTCCAGAACCATCGTGGGGGATTGGTTGGCCGGGAAGAAGTTTCCCAGGCCTGACAAGCTCGTGCGGCTTGGAATGTTGCTCAGGTTGCCGCATTCCGACCTTGTCCTAGACGATACGCCTCTGGCGGCGGTGTTCAACTTTCGCATGAAGGCGCGCCGGGCCTTGAACGATACGCATTTTGCGAATGCCTTGAAAAAGGCGATGCTTCTTGATTCGATTGCCGACTACCTTCCGGATGGAGCTCTGGAGGTTCCGCCAGTCCTCAAGCGTCCGTCGTTGGACTATGGGTACATTCAGAAGGCTGTTGCCATGGTCAGGGGGTTGGCCAATAAGTCCATGACGGACGTGGTCCACTATTCCGACCTTGTCGAAATCATCCATGCGTACGATGTTGTCCCCGTACCAGTCTTCTGGGGCGTGACATCCAGCAGGGATAATGATGCCCATGGATTGTATGTCGAATCGCTGAGAAGCAAAAAAGAGTGGATGTACATCAATCTTGACTCCTATATTCTTGACTTTAAGTTTTGGGTTGCGCATGAAATAGGGCATATCATTACAAAGTTCTCCTGTGACACAGATTTTTCCGAGAATTTTGCGGAACGTTTTGCCCAATCCTTTCTTTTTCCTGAAGAGATGGCTGCAAAAGCATACGAAAAGCTTGCCGGGCTCAATGCGAACCTGCTTGTCACAGAATTGATTGCACTGGCAGATCCACTTTGCATCTCTCCTTACACGATATACAAATCAGTCAATTCATATGCTGTCGAAAACGGATTGGATCAATTGGAAAAATTGAACAGCGCCTATGTTGGAATCAAAAAATACGTCGAAAAGAAATCGACATTGATTGACAAGCTCAGAAGTGATTCTGGGCGTTATTTCGCGGGAGAAAATGAAGGATATCTGTCTCCGGAAGAATATGTTTATCTTGCAGAGACATATTTCAAAACGCCGATTTTCGATTCCCTGAGAAAATTCCTCGGCGAGACATCAAGGGGGGATGGATTCCTGCAATCGCTCTTCGACATTCAGGCAGTCGAAGCAAAAGAACTGCATTATTTCCTGACCCACTGATATCAACATGGCGCAATCCAAGATCCTTGTTGATACGAATATATATTTGCGTTTCGCGCAATCCCTTCACCCGCTTCTTTTCCGTCCCTTTTGTCCCGATGAATTCACGCTTTACATAACGCATCGGTTTCAAAAAGAGTATGACAGGCAGCCTCGGTTGCGTGAAAAGTTTTGCTGGGTGAACGAGGACATGTATTCTGAAAACAGATCTCAGCGGATCAACATATCGCGCGAACAGCAAAGGGAAGCCGCTCTGGCAAATGGTTATATTGCTGACTACAATTTGGGCCAGTCTTTAGGTGTACAGGAAGTCGACATTGACATTCTTGCCCACGCCCTTGTCTTGGACGTGCCCGTTGTCACCGATGACAGGGACACGACTCAACTCGCCGATGTATTCAGCATTGACGTCTGGAACAGCCTGGGTCTCATGAAGACGATGCTGGATTGCAATCATGTGTCGCAAAAAGATCTCGATGCCGTGGTGGGATATATGGAATACATGGAAGATCTTCCGTGGAGCAGGTATATCCAAGATTATGCACGAATGCTCCCTCAATCCAAATTCAACAAGTAGTTTCGCAGTTTGTCCTGAAGTGACTCTATATCAAATTGGTATTTAATCTCACCTTCTGAAGATCCCGTGCACTACCTAACCCGCCGTGTCTGGCGAAACTTCAGATGCCTGAAATGATGAAATCCAGTGCGGCAATGATGTCCGAACGATACTGATCGAGGGTGCAGATCGCCTTGCCCAGGCTTTTTCTGTCCACTCCGGCCAGCTGCTGCGTGAGGGCGACATGCGGTTCGCCGTCAATGTCCAGCACGGGGCAAAGTCTCGAGATGGCGGCCTTGCCGGCCAGACGGACCGGTGACAGCGGAATGACCACGGTTGTGCGCAGGTCGTCCAGAAGGTCGGATTGGATATCCAGCAGGTACGGGTAGGTCGCACGCGTCAAGCGGTTCGGGTTTGCGTAAGCCGTGAACTGCGCCATCAAAAGCTCCGTAATCCGTCGCCGGCCATCCCGTGCTCTTCGACCAACTGGTTGTACGCCTCGATGGCCGACCTGTTCTCCTCTTTCCACAATTCGCGCTGACGGGCGGCGACGATGTCGGCCAGGGCTTTTTCAAGGGTCGCGGACAGGTTGATTTTCAATGCCTTGGCTTTGGCCAGCAGGTCGCTGTTGATGCTGACGTTGGTCGCTTTCTTGGCTGCACGGATATCGTAGGCAAGGTTCATGCGCATGGCTCCTGTTTTAAATGTGTGGATAACTTATGCGCATATGGCTTCAAAGGCAACTTGTCTCCGGGCTCTCGGAGAGCTTGCCAATTCCTTGCCTGGCCAAAGAGTCTGGCAATGCGTATATTTTCATCGTATGCGGTGACTGCAGGCGGCTTCTCATGTCGAAGCGGCCAGGGAGGGCATTATGGATCGGCGTCGTTTTCTGAAAAATGTGATCGGTGGCGGCATTGTTGCCGGTTCCACCGTGGCTTTCGGCAATTATGCGCAACTGCTGGCCGCTGGCGAACCTCTGGCGCACGCATATGATCTTGTCGCCGTGCGGGGCGGGCAGCCGGGGGAGATGTTCGATCAGGCCATTGCCTCTCTTGGCGGCATGCAGGCCTTCGTGCCACGGGGGAGCAGGGTCGTGGTCAAGCCGAACATCGGCTGGGACGTGACCCCGGAACGCGGTGGCAATACGAATCCGGCGCTGGTGGGGCGCATTGTCGAGCATTGTCTCAACGCCGGGGCCAGGGAGGTGTCGGTTTTTGACCACACCTGCGATCCCTGGAAGCAGTCCTACAAGAACAGCGGCATCGAGCGCGCGGTCAGGGATGCCGGTGGCAAGATCGTCCCCGGAAACAACGAGGGGTATTACCAGAAGGTTTCCGTGCCGGGCGGGGTTCGGCTCACCGAGGTCAAGGTGCACGGGCTGCTGCTCGAATCGGACGTGCTCATCAATGTCCCGGTCCTGAAGCACCACAGCTCGACCATGCTCACCGTGGGCATGAAGAACCTCATGGGCGTGGTCTGGGATCGCGGGTACTGGCACCGCAACGACCTGCACCAGTGCATCGCGGATTTCATTTCGTACAAAAGGCCGACCCTGACCGTGGTCGACGCCTACAACGTCATGAAGCAGAACGGGCCGCGCGGGGTGTCTACCGCTGATATCGTGCAGATGCAGGCACTGGTCGTCTCCACCGATCCGGTGGCCGCCGATGCCGCCGCAGCGAAGCTTTTCGGCGCTGAGCCCGAAGACGTCCGCCACATCCAGCTCGCGGCGCGGATGAACCTTGGCCGCATAGACCTTGGCGCCCTGTCCATCAACCGCATAAGGCTTTGAGACGGCAAGTGGCGGGCCTGAAGCTCGGGCACCTGAAGGCGGTGCGGGTCGCCCTGTCCCTTGCCTTTTTCGGGCTGACCGCGCTGGTGTTTCTTGATCTGGGGAATGTAATCCCGCCTGTGGTCATTGATGGGATCTTGTATCTGCAGTTCGTCCCCTCGCTCGTCGCCTTCGTGCACGGGGCGGCCCTTGGCGCGGCGGGATGGCTCATTGTCGCGGCGCTGACCGTTCTCTTCGGGCGGGTGTACTGTTCCACGGTCTGTCCCCTTGGGACGCTTCAGGACACCATCGGCTTCAAGGCCGGGAAAAGAAGGCGATACCGCTTCAGACCGGCCGGAACCCTCCGTTACGCCATCCTGGCCGTCACGGCGCTGCTGTTCATCGGCGGCAGCGGCCTGCTGCTGAACCTGCTCGATCCGTTCAGCGCCTCTGGCAGGATTCTGGCCGATCTGGTGCGCCCGGCGGTCATTGTGGCCAACAATGTCATTGCCGCGTCCCTTGAGCATTTTGGCCAGTATGCGGTTTCCCGCAAGCAGTGGGCGAACCTGGTCCCGCTTGCCGTCGGGGTCGCCGCGACGACGCTGGTCGCGGTCGGGTGGCTGGCTGCCAAACGCGGCCGCCTCTACTGCAACACCGTCTGCCCGGTGGGCACCCTTCTTGGCCTGGTGTCGCGGATTTCATGGCTGGGCCTTGGCATCGACCATGACCGGTGCACCAGGTGCAGGCGCTGCGAACGCGTGTGCAAGGCGGGGTGCATCGATCTTGAAGACATGAGGGTGGACACCGGTCGCTGCGTTGCCTGCTGGAACTGTCTGGCGGCCTGCCCGGAAGGGGCCGTGCATTTTGAAAACAGGTGGCGACGCGCTCCGCTCGTGCGAACGGATCAGGGGCGGCGGGATTTTTTTCTGCATTCCGGCGTGTCGGTTCTTGGCCTCGCCGGGCTGGTGGAGACCAACGCGACGGTCCTGCAGAGCCGGCCGACGACCGTTCCCGAGGCCGTGACCGGGCCGGTCTCCCCGCCAGGGTCCGTCAGCGTCGAGCGCTTCACCTCCATCTGCACGGCCTGCCATCTGTGCGTGAGCGTCTGCCCGTCGCGTGTCCTTTCCCCGTCGACCCTCGAATTTGGCCCATCGGGCCTGTTGCAGCCGCGCCTTGATTTTGGCGCATCCTATTGCAACTATGAGTGCACGCTGTGCACGCAGGTCTGTCCCACCGGCGCCATCCTGCCGCTCGCCCCGGAGGAAAAGAAGCGCACGCAGCTGGGCGTGGCCCGGTTCATCAAGGAAAACTGCATCGTCTTCACGGACAACACGAACTGCGGGGCGTGTTCCGAGCACTGCCCGACCAAGGCGGTGCGCATGGTGCCGTACCCCAACCTGCTGAACAGGCCGCTGGTCATCCCGGAAGTGTTTGCAGACTACTGCGTTGGTTGCGGAGCCTGCGAGTACGCCTGCCCCACCAAGCCTTTCAAGGCCATCTGCGTTGACGGCAATCCCGTACACGCGAAGTCGAAGAAGCCGGAGCCAAGGGCGCTGGAAATCAAAATCGACGCAACAGAGGATTTTCCTTTTTAAGCTGAATACGTAACACAAAGCCGGAGGGCGGATGAGCAGCGACAGGTTGGCGGACATCGGAGTTGTCGGACTGGCGGTCATGGGAGAGAATCTTGTGCTCAACATGGAGGGCAAAGGTTTCACCGTGGCCTGCTTCAATCGTACCGTGGCCAAGGTCGATGCATTCGTAAACGGGCGCGGCGCGAACAGAAACATCATCGGCTGTCACAGCCTGGATGAACTGGTCCGATCGCTGTCCCGGCCACGCAAGGTCATGTGCATGGTCAAGGCCGGGGAAGCGGTGGACGCGCTGATGGCATCTCTGACCCCCCTGCTCGAACCCGGCGACATCATCATCGACGGGGGGAATTCGCATTATCTGGACACCGGCCGCCGTGTCGGGGAGGCGCGCGAGCACCAGATCCTCTTCGTCGGGGCCGGTATTTCCGGCGGCGAGGAAGGCGCCCTGACCGGCCCCTCGATCATGCCCGGTGGTGCCATCGAGGCCTGGGAGAGCATCCGGCCCATTTTTCAGCGCATCTGCGCGATGACACCGGGTGGAGCGCCCTGCTGCGAATGGGTCGGTCCGGACGGGGCCGGGCATTTCGTCAAGATGGTGCACAACGGCATCGAGTATGGCGACATGCAGCTCATCTGCGAAGTCTATCAGATGATGAAGGTGGGGCTCAAACTCTCAAACGAAGAGATGCACGGGATCTTCTCCTGCTGGAACACGGGCCGCCTTGATTCCTATCTGATCGAGATAACCGCTGAAATTCTGGGTTTTCGCGACGAGGACGGCCTGCATGTGCTCGATCTGATTCTCGACTCCGCACAGCAGAAGGGGACGGGGAAATGGACCGTAAACGCCGCCCTGGAGGCAGGGCAGCCCCTGACGCTGATCGGCGAGGCGGTTTTTGCGCGCAGTCTGTCCGCGCTTAAGGACGAGCGCGTCCAGGCATCGCTGGTTCTTGAGGGGCCGATGCTGCCATTCGGCGATGCGGACGGCATGGTCGATGATCTCCAGCAGGCCCTTTACGCCTCGAAAATCGTCTCCTACGCGCAAGGCTTCCAGATCCTCAGAGCCGTGAGCCTTGAGCATGGCTGGGACCTGGACCACGGCGGCATCGCCAGGATGTGGAGAAACGGATGCATCATCCGCTCTGTTTTTCTTGACGACATAGAGAAGGCGTTCGCCCGCGATTCACAGCTTGCCAGCCTCCTGCTGGATCCGTTTTTCACGGATGCGGTGCATGAGGCTCAGGCAGGCTGGAGGCGGGTCGTCGCGGCGGGCGCGCTCTGGGGTGTGCCCATGCCGACGCTCAGCGCAAGCCTGGCCTATTTTGACGGTTACCGCACGGCCAGGCTGCCCGCCAATCTGCTGCAGGCGCAGCGGGACTATTTCGGCGCGCATACCTACGAAAGAATCGACCGTCCCCGCGGTCAGCATTTTCACACCAACTGGACAGGCCGTGGAGGATCGACATCTTCCACGGCCTACGAGGCTTAGCTGACTGTTGAAAAATTCAAAATTTGCAGCCTGTTCAAAAATGGTGAGATGCAAGGAAGCGAAAAAATCCAGGGCGCGCAGTGCATTATGCAGATGCGCGGTCTGGATTTTTTCGCTGACGCAGCAGATTGCCATTTTTCAACGGGCTGTTAGAGAAAGGCCAGCATGATAAGCAATGCAAAGCTCGCCGGGAAGCGTTCCGGTGCCGCGATGAAGCGAAGCCTGATCGGCGTTTTGCCGCTCATGGTTCTCCTGTTCGCGTTTTCCGCCTACGCTGAGCCGCTCAGGCTGAGCACGCTGGAATGGCCTCCTTTCGTTGGCCCGGACCTTCCGGACCAGGGGACGACCAGCGCTCGCGTGCGCAGCATCTGCGCTGTCGCGGGGTTGGAGCCAAGCTTGTCCTTTCTGCCCTGGAAGCGGGTCCTCATGGAGGCCCGCACCGGGCTCACCCAAGGCTACTTTCCCGAATACCGCTCGGCAAACCGCGAAAAGGAGTTTTACTTTTCGAAGGCGGTGGGGTGCAGTGTAGTGGGATTGGTGCACCGGCGTGACATGACGCTGGACTGGACCCGTCTGGAGGACCTGTCCGCCTACCGGCTCGGTGTGGTGGATGGGTATGTGAACACCGAAGAATTCGACCGCCTTGTGGACATGGGCATCCTGTTTCCGGTCAAATGCAACTCCGATGAAATGGCGCTGCGCATGCTCGAGGCCGGAAGGATCGATGCGGCCGTCATGGACCGGGCCGTGTTCCGGTATCTTTCAGGCAGGATGGAACCGTCGCAAAACCCGTCCCCTCTGGTCTTCGCCTCCAAAATTCTCGCCGTGCACTCGCTGCACGTCTGTTTTCCCCGGACTCCCGCCGGAAAAGCGCTGGTAGAGCGCTTCGACCGCGCGATCGTGTCCGGCGGGCTTGAGCTCATATGTATATCCTCGATCGAGAGCAGGCCCTGATTTCCTGCCGTGCACTTTTGCCTTGGTCGGGCCATCCCGGTGATTGTTTTTTGTGTCACCTTCACGAGGGAATTTTAGAGTACGCTAGCGCAGTCCCAGGATGCCGCGCTGCCCGAGCTGGCGGATGAACATGGCCACGGCCTGTTCGGCTTCCGCCGGGAGGCAGGAGTAGTGCTCGGCAAGCTGGCGTGCCAGGTCGTCCACCGAGGCGGTGCCGTCGATGCGGTTCCAGACGAAGGTGCCCATGGCGTCAAGTTCCAGGGTGCGCATGGGCAGGGTGACGGAGGCGGGGAGAAGCCTTGCCAGCCAGGGCCTCAGGGTGGCCGGGTGGCTGATGCGGACCAGCCCCTGGTCCGAGACGGTGGCCCGGATTCCGGGCATGGGCACGGGTACGGCGGAGAGGGCGTCAGCCTTGGATTGTGATTGCTGCATACGCCGCGAATGTCCTTTCGAAGTCCGGTGCCGGGATGAGGCGACCGCGTTCAGTGAGAATCAGGATCTTGTTTCCGGCCTCGTCATGCCGGACGCCGCCCCGAATCTGGCCCGGGTTGAAGGGGAGTGTGGCCAGGATGCGCCGCCATGGCGAGGCTGGATCGGCAAAGCGCGCCTGCGTGGGGTCGCTTGAATCGATGCTCAATTCACGGCCGTGCTCACGCAGTATTTTTTTTTCAAGCCATGATTCGAGCGCAGTTTCCTCCAGAAGCACGCTGGCCGGCGCAAGACGCTCAAAGACAAGCCTTGAGCGGGCGATGGAGAACTCCAGCCTGAATGCCCCCGGCCGAAACGAAGCCTTGCCCAGGACCGCATGCGGCGGAGTTTCAAGCCGCAGGTCGTAGCAGCGCCAGCTGCGCCACGCATCGGAAGGTGTCCAGTCCAGCGATTCCAATACCGGGCGGAGCAGGTCCGGCGGCGGTGGAGCGGAAAAGAGGGCGGCGACCACCGCCTTTTTTTTCGTCGGATGGAGTATGAAAAGCCTGGGCCCGTCGGAGGGGGCGGCCCATACGTCGCCCCGCAACCTGCGGGCCCACGACGCACGAAAGGATGACAGTTTTGTGCCGCCGATTCCCGAAGCCTTGAGCAGCCGTGGCCCGTCCTTGTCCGGATTGAAGGGGGCCTTTTCCGGTCCGAAGCGCAGATCGAGAACCGGGAGGTTAGCTCCGGCAAGGCGCACGAAGCCACGATCCAGGATCACTGGTTCCATTCCAGCAGGGATTGTAACCCGCAGTCCGTCCCAACCGAGCGAAGCGGTCATTGCGGGATAAGCAACCGGTAGTCGAGTTTGTTCGCGGGAGTCGGAGCGCGATCGTTGTCAGCCCCGGATTTATTCTTGGCGTCCTGGCAGGCGTCTTCAGTGAGCCACAGGGAGCGCAGGGTCATCTTCACGAAATTGCCCGTCTTGTAGTCTTCGTCCCTGCTGTGAGTCAGCTCCAGATTGACCTGCTCTCCCTGGGCGTTGGTGAAACTCCATTTCCAGGACATGACCGTCTGAAAAGGATCGCCGCGCCATTCCAGAGGCCTTCCGAAACGATCCCGGTAGCGCTTCAGCAGACCGTCGAAGAACCCACGGGTTTCGTCTTCGAATTTGAGCTTGATGCGCACGATCCGCCCGATCTGGTCGCAGTTGGCGTAGGCCACGCTGCCGCCTCTGATGCCGGGGGCGTGGTGAGGGATGAGCTGGATCTCCATGAGGTGGCGCTCCTGGGAGAGGGGGATCTGCGTGTGCATGCGGCAGATCTCGTCGATGCTCGAAATATCTTCGCCCAGCGTGATGCCCCCAAGGGAAGTCGGGAAAACTTGGGCCTGGACAGAGGAGGCCATGAAAAGCCAAAGAAGAAGCATGCAGTATTTCATCCGTGGATACTATTCCACCCTCAAGCCGATTGTCCAGTTTTACCGCCGCGTGCAAGGTGTCTGAAATGGCTCGAATTCTGATTTACTATTCGTTCATGCTGGTGGTGCTGACTTTTTACGGCGGCCAGGTCTGACCTCTGATCGAATCGCTTCCGGTCTGGAAGTTCTTTTCCGTGCTCGGCGTTCATCTGGCCGGAGCCCTTTTTCTGCGGCAATTCCTCGTGCGCGTCCTTGTCCGCCCCTTGCCGGTCCAGCGCCAGTCCACGCGCCTCTTGCTCCTTGATTTCATCGTCTTTGTGGCCGCGGGCCTTGGGGTCGGGCTGTACCACAACCTGGCCTGGGGCTTTCCGGTTTCAAGCGGCTTTGAAATTACCATCGGATTTGCCACCATCGGCCTTTTTGCCGCCCTGGATCTGAGCCTCGAATGGGAATACCGGATCATCAAGCAGGCGCATTTTCTGGACCAGAGCCTGCCGGACTCAAAAGCGTTCTTTCCGCAGACGCGCAGGTTTGCCCTGCTTGCTTCCGGGGTGATCATCTTTGTGACCATTGTCCTGCTTCTGCTTCTGATTCGCGACATCTCCTGGCTAAAAGCCCAGGATCAGGCCGTTCTTGGCTTGACCTTCCTGCTGCGGTCCGTGGTTATTGAAGTGTTGTTCGTCATGGGCGTGCTGCTGGTGCTGACCATGCTGCTGGTCTTTTCCTACGCCAGAAATCTGAACATCCTCTTCGAGAACCAGACCAGGGTCCTCGAGCGCGTCAGTCAGGGGCGTCTGGACTGCAAGGTTCCCGTGGTCACCAATGACGAGTTTGCGGTCATCGCCGGACACACCAACTTCATGATTGACCGCCTCGTGGAGCGTGAGCAGATGGCGCAGGGGCTTGAACTGGCCCGGCAGATTCAGGCCAGTCTCCTGCCGACGTTCTCTCCCTTTCTGTCCGGGGTGCACATTTTCGGGGCCAGCCTTTTCTGCGATGAGACCGGAGGGGATTTTTACGACTACATGGTGCGTGACGGCGAGCATGGCCCGCAGCTTGTGATCATGGTCGGGGACGTCACCGGACACGGGGTGGGATCGGCGCTGCTCATGGCTTCCGTCAGGGCGTACCTGAAGGCCCATCTGCTGCAGACGGGCGATCTGGCCGAGGTCATGAACCGCACTAACACGCTCATCTCAAGGGATGTCGCCGGCACCGGTCATTTCGTGACGGTCTTTTTGCTGTCCTTCTGCCCGGTCGGTCGCCGGGCCGAGTGGGTGGGTGCCGGGCATGATCCGGCGATCTTTCTGCCCGTGGGTGGCACAGAACTCCGTAGCCTCGCGGGCCGGGACATTCCCCTTGGCGTGGACCCGGCCTGGCGCTATGGCACAGCCTCGGAGCAGCTCGGCGAGGGCATTCTGCTGATGGGGACGGACGGGATCTGGGAAGCGGTCGATGCGCGCGAAACCATGTTCGGCAAGGAGCGCATGCTCAAGGTGCTGAGCGAAAACGCCGGGGCGTCGCCGCAGGAGATCGCGGAGAGGATCCTGGCGGAGGTGGAGCTGTTCACGGGCAATGCCCGTGTCGAGGATGACCGGACCGTCGTTATTGCGCGCCTGATGCAGGCTCGATGATTTCCATGGCCTGCATCGCATTCTGGCACATGACGAAAATGCGGTTGTAACCGGAGATTTCGAAGATCTCGGCAATGTAGTCCCGGACTCCGCAGACCATGACCTGACCTCCTCGCGAGCTGAGGCGCTGGTAGCTCATGACCAGGATACGCAAGCCGGCGCTGTTGATGTATTCAAGTTCTGAAAAATCCATGATCAGATGCGTAATTCCGCGATCAAGACTGAGCAGGACCTTTTGTTCCAGCTCGGTGGTGGAGGAGGCGTCGAGGCGTCCCTTGATACGGAAAACGGTAACCTTGGGGTGGTTTATTTCCTGGAGTTGCATTCGGGCTCCTGTGAGGCTTTGGCGAGGGTGATGCGAAGATGGTTGGACGACTGCCCGCGGGTGTAGACAAGCTCCGATGCCAGATTGCGCACAAGGCACAGGCCCATGCCGCCTATGGCCGCAGGTCCTTTCTCGGGGCACCTGGAGATTGGGTGCGTGCTAGGATTAAACCTGGGCCCGGCATCGGTTATCTCGATCTCGACCTTGTCCTCAAGGTCGGTGACGAGGACCCGGATGGTCGTGTCCTGGCCCGGAACGGTGCCGTGGGCTATGCAGTTGGAGATCAGTTCGTCCACCACCAGCCCGAGCCGGTAGCGGACCGCAGGCATCAGCGCTTTTTGCTCGCCGAATTGTTCGAGGGCGGCAAGCAGCGCAGCATGCTCTTCGGCCGGATTGACCAGGGTAAAATCGAATGTGGCTGTCATGGCGTCCTTTTCTCTTTGCATAGAGTAGGGTAGGCGGGAGGTCAAACTGCGACACGTGGGGAAGGATCAGTTCATGGTGACCAAGCGGACCCTGTATTCATGGGTTATGGAAAAAAATGTGCGCTGGCAGCTCCTTCTCGTGCTGCTGGTCGTGCTCACCGTGGGCATCCGCATCGTCCCGCTGGAGCTGCAGAAGCGCATCGTCAACCAGGCCATCGGTCTTGGCGACATGGATCTGCTGGTTTTCTACTGCGTGCTCTTTCTCGCCTCCGTACTGACGGCCAGCACGCTCAAGTTCTGCATCAACCTGCTCCAGGCCTACATCGGGCAGCGCACCTTGAAACGCATGCGCACCAGCCTCTATGAGCACATCCTCAGCCTGCCTCTGTCTTTTTTTCGCAACACTCAGCCCGGTCAGGTCATCAATTCCCTCATCAATGAGCTGGCATCCATTTCGGGCTTCATCGGCAGCGCGGTGTCCGTCCCGCTCATCAACGTCTGCACCCTGCTGGCCATGGGCGGCTATCTTTTTTATCTCAATCCTCTCCTGGCGGGCCTGAGTTTCGTCATCTATCCGCTGCAGATCGTCATCGTGCCGCGTCTCCAGAAACGCGCCAACGAGGCCAACCGGCACAGGGTCAACGTCAGCCGCGCCATCTCCGGAAGCATCGGCGAGGTCATTTCCGGTGTGCACGAGGTGCACGGTCATGCCGGTTTCGGTCTGGAGAACGAGAAGTTTTCCGGCCAGGCCGGGCAACTGCTTACAGCCAACGTGCGCATGAACGCCTACCGCTACGGTATCAAGTTCGCCAACAATTTCTTCGAACATCTGGGTCCTTTCATCCTCTTTCTGGTCGGCGGCAGTATGACCATCCGCGGGCTTTTCGATCTCGGCGCGCTGGTGGCCTTTCTGTCGGCCTATTCGAGCCTGAGCGACCCCTGGCGGGAGATGATGGAGTTCTATCAGCTAAAAGAAGACAGCCAGGTCCGCTACAGGAACGTCATGGCGGCTTTTGATCAGGCGCCCGAGCATCGCCTCGTGCCCGTTGATCGCGACCTTTACCGGTTTCACGGGGAGATCGAGCTGCGGGGCGTGTCTTTTCGTACCCCCGAAGGCGCACGGCTCATCGATGACATCAACCTGCATGTCAGACCGGGGGAAATGGTCGCCCTTGTCGGGTATTCGGGCAGCGGCAAATCGACACTGGCCAAGGTCGTGGCCCAGCTCATGCCCTACACCGAGGGCCAGGCGCAGCTCGACGGCCACGATATCCGCGGCCTGACCAAACTCGACGTGGCCGAGAACCTGGGCATGGTCCCTCAGCATCCCTTCATCTTCAGCGGCACGGTCCGCGACAATCTGCTGTACTCGAGCCATTCCAGCACCATGAACCGTGTTCCGGGCTTTACGCCGCCGGATCTGGACCGCGTCATCGAGGTTGTGCAGCAGGTAGGGCTCTTTGCGGATATCCTCAAGTTCGGGAGCCAGGCCGTGATCTCGCCCGCCGAAAGGCCGGAACTGGCCGAACGCGTCCTGGCCATGCGCCTTCTGTTCCGGGAGCGGTTCGAGACCGGCTTCGAGGGCGACATCGAGTTTTTCGATTCCAAGCGATACCTGAATTTCGGGTCCATCGCCCAGAATATCGTCTTCGGGGATTTCGCGGAGCGGCAGGCCAGATTCGAGAATGCCTTCAGCAACAAGCGCTTTCTGGCCTTTCTGGATCAAACGGGCCTGGACCGGGTTCTCATCGATTTCGGGGCAGTCGTCGCCACCGCAACGATCCCCATTCTGCGCTACGCGGCGCAGACCCCGGAACTCTATGCCGACAGTCCCATCTCCAGGGAGGACATGGACGAATACGCGCAGGTCGTGGACGAAATGGCAACCCGCAGTCAGGGCGAGCTCAAAGCCTCGTCCCGGAGCCTTCTTCTGCGCCTGGCCCTGAAATTCGTCCCTGGCCGCCACAAGACCGTGCGCATGCCGAAACAGCTCGAAGAGAGAATCCTTTTGGCCAGGACGGAGTTTCACGAGTATCTTGAGCGTTCGGGGCCGTCGACGCTGCAGTTCTACGAAGCTGACCGTTACATCGAGTCGCGCAGTATCCGCGACAACATCTTCTTCGGCCAGCCCAGGCCCGGCCGTGGCGGGGCGCTGGAGCGCATCAGTCAGCAGCTGGTCCAGCTTCTGATCGAGGAAGGGGTGCTGGAGAGCATCGTGGAGCTTGGCCTTGAGTTCCAGGTCGGGAGCATGGGCGAGTACCTTTCGGGCGGGCAGCGACAGAAGATCGCCCTGGCCAGGGTTTTCCTCAAGCAACCGGTCATCTATGTCCTCGACGAGGCCACCTCGGCCCTGGACAACGCCTCCCAGGCCAGGGTCCAGAATTTTCTCAAAACCGTGCGCGGCAGGCACACGGTCATCTCCGTGGTCCATCGCCTGGACACGGTGTCACACTACGATCGCATCGTGGTCATGAAAGCCGGAAAGATCGTGGAGAGCGGTCCTTACGATGAACTCATGGCCGCCAAGGGGGTGCTTCATGATCTCGTCGGAACAAGCTGAAACCCAAGAGTGCGAACTGGACTGCAATCTGCGCGTGCTGCGGGATCTGCCGTTTTTTTCAGGCCAGCCGCAGGAGTTGCTGCGGGTCATGGCCTACCTGTGCGAGCGGGAGACATTAGCCCCGGGACAGGCCGCATTCGAGGAAGGCCAGCCGGCCGAAGGAGCGGTGGCCGTGATCACAGGCTCCATGACCATAGAGCGCGAGGGGCGCAAGGTGGGGACCTTGAGCGCAGGGATGTGCGCGGGCGGCCTCACGCTTCTGGGCCATTACCGCTGGCTCTACACCCTGCGGGCCGAAACCGGGACCGAGTGTCTGCTTCTGCAACGACGCAGGATCCTGCCACAGCTTGTGGCCCAGCCCGAGTCCCTGGCCGCCGTGGCTCGGGAACTCGCCCAGAGCGTGGTTTTTTGGGATCTGCAGCGTCTTGAGCGAGGTGTGGAGGGGGATGTACACGGGCCAGGGCTGCTGTGAGAGGTGCGCCGGGCGGAGCCGGGGTCAATTCCCGGAGGGCCGCATTTTTTCACGGCAACAAGGCATGGATTCCCGCCTTCGCGGGAATGACACCTGGGCAGGGCGCAGCGGCTGTGTTCGGGCATTTGTCTTCCGGAAAAAAGCTCACCAGCGTTGAATTATCTTCATCGATAAGACCGGCGTGACGCATAACCGACGCGTCATTCACGCGTAGCCGGGAATCCATCTTTCGAGGCCAAGATTACCTTCAAAGGTACGAAGTCATTCCCGCGAAGGCGGGAATCCATGCCTTTCAATCCTTGGTTTCACAACCATTCTGGCGACCTTGGAAACCGTTCGTCCGCTAGTACGGCAGCCTGTTCAAAGACTTGAGTATCAGCGTGCAGCCCATGGCGAACATTCCCGCCAGACCCATGCCGCAGGAGAATCCCGCCAGCAGGACCGGCGCGTACTGCCGCCATTTGGTCCCGAACTTCTTCAGAAAATAGTAGCGGCCCAGCAGCGCTCCCGCCAGTTCCAGGATCAGCCCGTGGGGCGTGGATTGCCCCAGCCCCCGTACCACCCCGTAGATGAGCAGCACCGGCAGCCCCGCGACGCTGAGCAGGCCGTAGATCACCACGCCGAAAAATACCCCGCACGACACGTACAGCGAATTCAGGGCCTGAAAGAAAAGGGAGTTGCCTTCAAGCGTGGCCGTCTGCATGAGCAGCGTGTTGAGCGCCTGCAGGTGCCAGAGCTCCTGGGCAAAGGGGTAACTGGCCGAGGGGATGGGTGCGAGTTGCCACAGGAACTGCGAAAAGAGCAGGGAGGCGATGAGCACGATGGGCAGGGTCACGAACTCGGCCTTGATGATGCCGCGCAGACTGGTGCCGGTCAGCTCGATCTGGCGGAAACTGACCGTGGCCTCGCCGTAGTTGTGCATGGGAATGGGTGCGTACCAGATTTCTATGCCGTGATAGCCGAAGTATTTGGCACCGGCGATGAAGCTGGCCTCGCGGACCAGGGGCAGACTTACATACTGTCCGGCGATGCCCTCCATGCGGGCCGTGATGTAGGACAGAATCGGCGTGTAGATGAATCCGTAGACCAGAAAAAAGACCCACGGAAAACTGGGCACCAGCCACGCGCAAAACGCCACGTAGGACAGGGTGGAGAGCACGTAGATGCCGAGCGACAGCCAGATGGAGATGTCGCCTCGGCCGGGCGGCGGATTGAAGAGGACGCTGAAATCAAGGCGGTTGCCGGTCTGTTTGCGGAAGGATTGCCCGACATGCCAGAAGCCGATCAGCCCGATGGCCAGGCCCAGGCCGATGCCGAAGCTCATGTAGAAGTCGAAGCTGTTGGAAAAGACCGTGTCCACCGTGCCCATGCCGGGATGCCAGCGGTGCAGGATGCCGTGCTCGTACAGGATGGGGTTGGCCACGATGGTGATGAGCAGCCCGACAAAGCCGCCGATGACGGCCCAGAAGGGCAGGACCATGCCGATGAAAATGAGACCCAGGTCAAGCTGGATGCCCGTGGCCACGGCGGGCAGAAAGCTCTCTGTGTTGCGGGTCAGGTCGAGCCAGGGAATGGGTATGAGCCGGATGGATTCGGTAAAGAAGAGGCCGGACAGCGCCGGCAGCAGGACATACACAAAACCGAAGGCCAGTCCGATCATGGCTCCGATGGAAAAGACCCGCCACTTCCAGTTTTCCTTTTTGTCCTCGGTGGATTCGGCCAGGGCCATGGTGCCGAGCGCGGCCACAGGGGCCATGGGGAAGGGCAGCTTCTCCACGTCCGATGTCAGGCGGTACAGGGCGTAACCCAGCCCGAACTGGTCGATGCGCTGGATGATCATGGCCCCGCACAGCAGCAGGATGGGGATGAGCCAGTCCCGGTGCATGAAGGTGCGCTCGGCATAGGAGATGGAATCAAGGCCCGGGGCCACCCAGGAGGGTATGAGCTCGGTCAGCCCGAGCATCTGCGCCGCGTCGGACTGGATCAGGTACTGGCTCCAGAGGAGTCCCTGAAATGGCGAGGCCAGAGCTGCTCCGGCCATGTAATAGAGCAGGAATATCTCCTGCTGCTTGAGTTCCGTGTACGAGCGCTTGGCGATCTCCGCGAAGAGGATGATGGTCACCCAGCGTGCGGCAGGGCCGATGCCCGTGCCCAGCACGAGCTGCAGGTACATGGATCCCGGCATCATCAGAAAGCCGATGAAGATGGCCCCGACGACGGTTTTCCAGTCGAAGCCTTCCTCGAATTTGGCAGGGGGTTTGAGGAGGTCCCGGTATTCTTTGAGTTCGCGATCGTCGTACATGGCTTTCTCAGGATGGCAGAACCAGGTAGCTGATTCCGGTTTTAAGGCTGACCAGGGCCCAGAAGGCGCCCATGCAGAAATCGCCGATGATCAACCCGATGAAGATGAGGCGAACGCGACGGTACAAAAAGGTGCCCCCATAACGCAGGCAGAGTGCGTTGAAGGCCCAGCCAAGCAAAAAACTGAACCACAGTACGCGCATGGAGGCGCTGTAGGCCAGCAGGTACCCGATGGGATGGATGGGCCACCAGGGAAAGAGATAGTAGCACATGACAAGAACGAGCATGACCGCCGCGCCTGCCAGCACGAAGAAGATGACCCAGTTGTCGGGTGTCTGCGCCGTTTCGAGAAGGCGCTGGGAGTTCGCGTAGACGGTCTGGGTTGTGCGGGTGGCCCAGTCCATGTCGAGCTCCTGGATGCCGTAGCGGTAGCACAGGTAGAGCATGCTCAGAAACGATACGGCCACGGCCAGGACCAGGCTTGCGCCGATGGCCAGCGCCATGAGCCTGCGTGCCCGCATGCGCTCCGTGATTTTTCCGGCGTGCAGCAGCGACGGCAGCAGGGCTTCGCGCACATCGACAAAGAGCATCTTCTGCAGGCTCATGCCCAGCACCAGCCCGATGCTGCCCAGGGGTTTTGACCCGAAGAGGCTTAAGGCGGCGTCGGAAGGCGCCGCGTTCAGGGACGCGAAGGGGATCCCGCCCTGGCAGATGAGCTTGGCCACGACCAGCATGGTCGCAAAGAAACAGGTGTAGAGCAGCACCGCGGTGCCAAGGCCCATGCCCCAGAATGTGGACCAGGCGCACAGGGCCGCAAGACCGAAGATGGTGCCCAGCATGGAGGCGCGGGCCGATATCCAGCCGGCTTCCTGAAAGTTCGGGTCGGGCCGCAGGCACTGCCGGGCGACGCCAAAGATGTATTCCCTGGCCAGCCAGATCATGAATCCGAAAAAGACCAGACTGGCTCCGATGCTCTGGGTCTCCTCGGGCCGGGAGATGACCGGGCCGAAGAGAGTGCCGAGGGCCGAATCCGGGATCTGCAATCCCGAGGCCTGCAGGACTCCGGCCAGCAGTCCGGCCAGCACGAAAAAGAGCCAGAAGCTCAAGGACACCTGCCGGGTGGTGATAAACGCAAAGCCGATGAAGGCTGGGTAGAGGTATATTTTGAGCTTCTGGAAGCCCGACAGAAAACCCGTAGCCGGAAAATAGGAACCGGCCAGGATTTCCGTCGGCAGGGCCGGGATGGAGGGGATGTGTGCGGAGAGTCCGCCCATCAGGTGCAGCACCACGGGGATGCTCAGACCGCAAAGCAGGAACGGGTCCGCCAGAAAGGAGAAGAGCCTCTGCTGGTCGTAGGCCTCGGCCAGGAGTTTGGGCATCTGCAGCAGCGGGAAATTGATGCGTTCGTTGACCACCCACTGGGCGGTGAAGAGGTTGGCCAGGCAGAAGAGCGTCGCATACGTCAGCAGGATGAAGACGCTCCATGCTCCGAGCACGGGCAGCCAAAAGGACCAGGGGATGAGTTCGAAGGCCTGCATGAAGGACATTCCCGCTTTTCCGGGCAGCCCGTTGTAGAGCGCTTCCAGAATTGCCGGATCGCGTGGGTAGAGCGCCTCGGGCAGGAGCGGCAGCAGGCTGTCCGCCCAGCCGTTGGTGCTGTCGGCGAACTGGGCCGGGGCCGTGATGTTGATGAAGAAGGTCCGCACCAGTCCGGTGAAGCTGATCCCGGAGACCACGATCATGAGCGCCCACGCCGTGAGCAGCTCCATGCCGCTCAAAAGCGGGGCGCGGCGGGAAATCCTGGCCACCAGGGCCAGCAGCACGGCTGACGCGAAAAAGACGAAGAAGGCCGCCAGGGGAAAATGCCCTCCGGCCAGGGGCGTGGTCTTCAGGTAACTGTTGGCGAAAGGGGTCACGGCGCAGATGGCAAGGCCCGACAGCATGCCGCTCAGAAGCGCCCTGGGGCGTATGGAGTGCATCATGTCCGGGCTCCCTGCTTGGCGTTCAGTCTCGTGTGCATGCTTGTGGCGAAGAGTTCCTTGTCGGTGGAGTCGAGGGAGCGCCAGATCAGCAACTGCTTGCGCAGGTCGTTCAGGAAGGACCTGCAAAGCCGCTGCCATGCGTTCTTTTCTCCCGCTTCCCGGGTCAGGGTGATGCGCATCTCCAGAAACTTGGGATAGTCCGGCGACGGGCACGACATGATGTGCACCCGCTGGCGGATGCCGAAGTCAAAAGGCGCGAGCCAGGCCCGGAAGGAAATGTTGAAGCAATCCGGGTGGTCCTTGTTTGGCGCATCCAGCGGACAGGCATATTCCACATCGAGCTCGTCGGTGGAGAAGAGGCCGTGGGAGATGTCCGCGTGGGCCTGATAATACTCGGCCAGAAAGCCCCCGGCGCAGTCCTGCTCGTGAAACTTGATCAGGAAGGGCAGGGTTACGACCATGGTCGCGCCGTCGGTTTTGGGCAGGTTCCAGGTCCGGGTCACGTCGGGGATGGCGATGCGGGAGGCCACTCTTGAGGGATAGATCACCGACAGAAGGACCACGGCCATAACCATGATCATGGCTCCGACTCCGGCCAGGGATGAGTAGTTGGCGGTCATGCCCGCCCACAGTGCAGTGCCTGCCAGGAAGTGTGAGGCGACCTGGGCGGCGAGATAGCCGGTCACTGAGCTTATGACCCCGAAGGCCAGGGCTTCGGCGATGAAAAGCGAGGACACGTGCGGCGGGGCGAGGCCAACCGAGGTGTAGACCGCGATCTCGCGTTTGCGTTCGACCACGCTGCCGACCATGGTGTTCAGGACGATGAGGATGGCGATGACCGACGGGATGAGCACGTTGCCCATGCCGCTGTAGGACAGGGCGCTGGAGGAATAGTGCAGCCAGGTATTGTCGTCACTGCCGTGGAAGAGAAGCAGCTGGTAGCGATCGGCGAGCTCGGACGAGATGTTTCCGTGATGCAGGTCCGTGCCGGGAACAAGGGCCAGGCTCTTGAGGCTCCCGCCCATCTTCAGGAGGGTCTGGGCCGGGATGATGAGGGTCTGATCCCCGGCGACATGCTGGTAGCGGCTGGACATGCTCGCGATGTCCTGACCCGATTCAGCCGCTTCGGCCTCGGCTTCGCTGAGTTCCGAGGATGTCTCGTTGGGATAGACCACGGGCGTGAGCGGCTCTCCGTCCAGGTCCAGAGCCTGGTCGTACGTACTGCCTTCAAAGATCCCCTGCACCTTGAAGGGTATGCCCCAGATGAGCACGTGCGGGGTATCGTCCAGGTTTCTGATGCCCAATTCGGCGGCGGTCTTCTCCGACAGCAGGACCTGATGGGCCTCGGCGCCGTCAAGCCAGGCCCCCGCAGTCAGTTCGGTCCCGTGTGCGGCGAGCAGCGTCTCCTCGGGATCGAGGCCGACCATGCCCGCGGCCACGGCAAGTTTGTCCCCAAGGGTGACGGCGATGGCCGGAGGGCGAGTGCGGTCCTGGGTTTCCCACCACACGCGACGGGTCAGCAAGCGGCTGCCTTCATGGGTGGCGAGGATCTCCGTGCCGAGACCCATGGGCAGGGACTTCCATTCCAGGGCTTTGAGCATGATGCCCTGATAGGGGGCGTGGGACTTGAAGCGGGTCGCGCCCTGATCCAGGGAATTTCGCACGGATGTGAAATTGAGCAGGGTGTAGGTCAGGATGATCAGCGTGGTGCAGGTCAGGGCCGTGCGTACCTTGCGTCGCCGCAGGTTGGTCACGCCGATGGAAAAGGCGGCCACGAAAGCGCCCCAGAGTGAAATGGACTGGTCGCGGGTGATGCGGGCGCGACGTTGCAGATTTTTCATCTCCTGCTCGAAACGCGTGAACAGGATGAGCGAGACGAGCACGGACAGGCCGAGGATGAAGAAGGCCAGGACCACGACCATGGGGCTGTAGGTCAGCTCGAAGGCCGGGTGCACGTTGTAGATGATGCCGATGACCACGGCCAGAAGACCCAGAAAGGCCGCAATGCGCTTGTGGATGGAGACGTAGGCGAAAAGAAGGCGCTCCAGGCAGTAGGTGAAGGGCACGAACAGGGCGATGTAGAAAAGCACCCCGCCCAGCACGTCCTTCTGGGTCCCCTCGACGTCGTTGTAGACACGGGCGAGGACGGACAAGCTGGCCCGGGCGTGCTGGTCCGCAGCGCTGTGGTTCAAGGCGTCGCGGGCTTCAAGGGATTGGCGCAGGTGGTCCTGACCCTGCTGCAGGAGAACTCGGATGCGCTGGTTGATGATGGAATGCTCTTCGAGGTTGCTCACGCGCGGCACGACCAGGTGCATCATGTCCTGCGCCGCCTGGATGGACGTGTTCAGGATGGCCGGCGTGGCCGAGGCCAGATACCCTTGCCCGAGCATGTCGTCTTCGCTGTTGCCGAGCAGAAGGAGTTTTCTTTGCAGGACGGTGTCGGACAGGGTTGCCTTGAACGGTGTCTCCGGTTCCAGGAAGAGGCTGCACAGGGTCGACTCCCTGGTGTCGATGCGGCTGTACCAGTAGCGCAGCGGATCGGTCTCGGTGCGCGCGTCGATGAGGCTGATGCGGGTCAGGTAATTGAGGCTGCGCGCGTCCCGCAGCTGAAACAGTGTGGTCTGGGTGCAGCCGAACATGATCAGGTCGGTTTCGGCCTTGTCTCGGTTGAGCTTGACCCGGTAGCGGTCCTTGCCCGTGGCCGGCTTGTCGATGGCCCAGCTGGCGCTGTTGGCACCGGGTTCGAAACGATAGCCTTCGATGATGGCCTTGCCAAAGGAATTTTTCCTGTTGGCCAGGCCCGGCAGGCGGAATTCGCCCAGACTGTCCACCCAGGCCAGGGAATATTGCTGATCCTGATAGACCTGCAGCAGGGCGTTCTCGGCCTTCTGTTCCGGAAACAGCTCTCCCTGGCGCAGAAAATTGGCCCGCCCGGACAGCGTGGAGAAGCCGCTTACGGCCTTGTAGGGGGCGTTTGGCAACTCGGCGCGGTCCAAGGCACGGACCATAGTCGTGACCAGATCGGCCTGAACGCGGACCTGCTCCATGTCGACTCGGTCCAGGGTGTCGTAGGGCGTGCCCCAGGCGGAACGCATGTCGCTTAGGGTCGCCAGGGTGAACCCTGGCATCGCGGCCAGGGCCGTCAGCTCCCCGCCCATGGCCGGTTGATCGGGAAAATGGTTGAACCATTGCTGACGGCCGGTCCCGCCGAGCAGGTCGTCGTAGGCCATGCCTTGTCCCTTGGCCGCCGCGTTCAGGACCGGGCGGATGTGGGTGTACTGCTTGGCGCGGTTCACGGTGGGAATGAGCTTGAACATCCAGCCGTCACCCACGCTGCCTACGGCGTTGCCATGGGAGGAAAGGTAGAGGGAAACGGCGGCGGCCATGCGCCTGTCCTCTGCCAGGGCATTGAGCCTCAGGGCCGATTCGAGACTCTCCACCCGCTCGGCGATGTCCGCCTCGACCCGCTTGGTTCGGATCAGGGCCAGGGGCACAACCTGTCTCACGGCCTCCATGGCCTGAGCGTCAAGGGCATCGTAGGCGGGTTCCCAGCCCACTCGTCGCAGCAGGAGCTTTTGCCGGGCAAGTTCCTTGATGCGCGCGGCGTTGGCCTCGGAATCCTTGCGGGCCAGCCGCAGGGCGATGTTGATGGTCTCGATTTCATTGCGCAGTTCGTTCTGTATGGCCTGCACGATGAGCTGGTTGTGCTCCGGATTCTGCGTGGCGAGGATGCCTTTTTGCAGCAGCTCCGCCGTCAGTCGGGCGGCTTTGCCCCGCTCGCGCATGTCGTCAAGTTCCCGGGTCAGATCCTTTTTTTCACTGCTGAGCGCCCAAACGGCTTCGCGCATTCCCGCCAGATTGTTGCTTCGGCCGGTGGTGGCCAGAAGCAGGATTGAGCGGTCAGGCGGCGCGGACGCAAAGCCTTGCGCCAGATGCAGCAGCGTCGCCAGGGATGTGCCTTCGTCGGCACCGGGAGCATGGCGGGGTACGTAGCGGCTTGCATCGAGAAAGGCTTCCACGAGAAGCATTTCACCTGCGAGTTCGGGGTTCTGGCCGGGTATGAAGCAATAGACGTTGTCGGACAGGCGCTTGGACCACTCGGACCGTCCTTCCAGACGTGCGGTGCGTCCTTTGACTTCTGCAACCGGGCCGATGCCGGATTCGAATTTGTCAAAGGGAATCCAGTATCTGGGAAAATCAATGGGGGTGAGCTCTTCCTTGTCCCGGAAGCGCAGCCTGGGCGCGGCCGTGTCGCCGCGGTCGAGATAGATGAGGGCCCGTGCGCCGAGGTTGGCGGCGTCCAGCCAGCCGCGCCCCGAGTCAAGGTCCATGAGGACAATGTTCCCGGCGATGCGCTTGCCGTCAAAGTCCTGAAGACTGCCTGCCCCCACGTAAACCAGTTCGCCGCTGAGTCCCTCCGGCGGAACGGTCTCCGGCGACATGGCGTTGGCATGGAGGGGATGGAGCGGGATTTCGCGTCCGTCCATGGTCAGGGACGCAGAGGTGAATTTACGGACTGGGGTGGTGAACCGCTGACGTCCGGTTACGGCCTGCAGTTCCCTTGGCAGGGCTTCGAAGACCGACTGGACGTAGTCGGCGGTTTGCGTCTCCCCGGCGGTGCCAAGGGCGCGGTCCCCGGTGCTCCCGATGGCCTGCATGTGCTCCGCGATTCCGGCCTGGGCCGCGGCGCAGGTCAGTGTCAGGCAGAGCAGCAGGACTGCGCCAAGGAGCCTAGGAATGCGCTGGCTCATGACGCTCCTGGATGGTGCCGATCGAGATACTGAGCTCGTCGCGGTGTTCGATCTTGTCGATGCGCCCGTCCCGGATCCAGACCACCCGGTCGGAGACGTTGAGCATCTTGAAGTCATGGGTGGCGGAGATGATCGTGACCTGCCGTTCACGGCTCATTTTCTGGAGCAGGGCGATGATCTCTTCGCCCGTGGAGGAATCAAGATTGCCCGTAGGCTCGTCGGCCAGGATGATGGCCGGGTCGTTGGCCAGGGCGCGGGCGATGGCCACCCGTTGCTGCTGGCCGCCGGAGAGTTCCGAGGGTTTGTGCTGAAAACGTTCGCCAAGGCCGACCAGATCCAGGAGCCCGCGTCCCTTCTCCACCGCGTCGTCGCCGGACATGCCTGCAAAGATCATGGGCAGGGTGACGTTTTCAAGCGCGCTCATGACCGGGATGAGGTTGAAGGTCTGAAATATGTAGCCGATCTTGCGATTCCTGAGCCAGGCCAGTTCGTAGGCGTCAAGCTGCGAGATATCGACCTCGTCGATGAAAACGCGGCCGCTCGTGGGCTTGTCCAGTCCGCCGATCATGTTGAAGAGGGTGCTTTTTCCCGAGCCCGACGGGCCCATGATGGACAGGTATTCCCCGGCCGCGACCTCGAGGTCCACGCCCTTTAGAACCTGCACCGGCATCTTGCCCAGGGAGAAGGTCTTGGTCACGCCGACCACGCGGACGATATGGTGAACATCCATCAGTATTCTTCCTTCATGACAATGATCGGTTGCAGTTTCGCAGCCAGGATCGCCGGGTACAACACGCCCAGGATCGACAGTCCTATGCCCGTTCCCCATGCCTTGGCCGCCTCGGCGAGCAGTGGGAGAACATGCATCTGGCCGTAGTCCAGCGCTCCAAAATGTACAAAAGAACCGGCCCAGGCCACGACCAGACCGAGCAGGGCGCCCGCTCCGGCACCAAGCAGGCCAAGCGCCAGGGCTTCGAGCAGAAAGAGGCGCAGGATCATGCGATCCAGCGCGCCAAGGCACTTCATGATCCCGATTTCACGGAAGCGCTCGGTCACGGACATGAGCTGGGCGTTGACGATGCCCACGGTGCAGACCAGGAGCGAGAGGACCATGAGCCACAGTTCCTTGGGACCGGCCGTGATGCCAAGGCCCGTGGCATCGAGGGAATATCCGGCCTCGATCAGAAGGGGCATGGCCGCGTCACCGTGGATGCGGAACAGCTCCCGGGCGATGGCCGACCCGGTCAGGGTGAAACCGAGAAAGGCGATGGCCAGCACCAGACTGAAGGTGGTGATGAGCGAACGGAAGAACCGGATGCGCAGGCTGGTCATGGCCATGGACAGGGACTTGCTCCAGGGTAGCACGATCTGCCGCGAGATTGCCGATTCTTTTGGACGGCCGGCCGTTTCGGTCATGGGACTCCTGCGCCTGGCGCGGGGATGGGTGCATAGTTGATAATAATTCTTGTCTAGGATTTGTCCTAGCTCCATGCGGCCTGAAAAATCAAGGAAGAACACGAGGCGTCATCGCGGTGACACAAGCCTTTGTTTCCATTGGGAACATCCATTCAGGCCCCTTCGGCGGCAAGGCGGCGGATGATGTCCGCGCTCTGGCTGTCTCCTTGCAGGCGTATGCGCCCGAGCGGGCCGCGATTATCCCGAAGGGCCTGTTCCATGACGCCGGCCAGCCTGAACGGCTCAAGGTCCCGGTCTTCCAGCAGACCGATATGCCCAAGGGCCGCCAGGGCCTCAAGGCGCATGCGCTGTTCGCGGTCGTGGCCATAGGGGTGCATGAGCCCCCTGGCTCCGCAGGCCAGCAGATTCATGGTCGTGTTGTAGCCCCCCCGGCTCACGGACAGGTCGCAGGCCAGGACATGATCGGGAAATCGCGGGGTGAACTCGCGCACCGTGGCATCGGGATGGGCCCGGCTGCGGTCCGTCAGGCGTTGCCGTTCCTCAAGGGGGGCGTTGGGGCCCGTGAACATGAGGAGTTTGTGGGGCAGGCGCGCGCCAAGCTGGATGGAGGCTTCCATGATGGGGTCCAGGAGGTCGCGGATGATGGTCCCGCTGCCTGCGCTGGCCAGGATGACGGTCTGGTCAGGGGGCAGTCCCAGGGCCTCCCGCGCGGCGGCCTTGTCCGGCAGGGAAGGGCCTTCGGCTACGTAGCCCGTATACCAGACGGGGCAGGCGATGTCGGCCACGCGCGAGAAGGTCCGCTCCAGCCTGATGAGATCCGGGTCGGAATGGACCAGGACCCCGTCGAACCAGGGGTTGAGCCAGCCGAGCACCCGCTTTTCGAATTTGGCCTGATCCTTCTTCTCCACGAGAATGTCGCGCACGCTGCACAGGACCTTGGCCGGACGCGGACGGCGGCGGTTGCATTCGAACAGCGGCAGCAGTTCCCGGGCAAAGACCCGGCGGCCGAAGGGGAACATCTCGACGAGCAACACATCGGGCTCAAGGTCGCGAAAAAGGTCCAGGAGCATGGCTTCCCGTTCCTGCCAGGTGTCTTCGAGTTCGCCGTCCACAGCCAGGACGCTGCCGTAGTTCTCGTCCATGCGGATGGCGGGCATGGCGTGATGGCGCACGTTGTCCGGCATGGGGATGGGCACGCCCGCCCCGCCCGTGACCAGGTCCACGGTCAGGGGGGCCAGGGCCCGGTCGATGGCCATGCTGCGAAAGAGGTGGCCGATGCCGAAGACGTATTGCGTGTAGTGCAGGATTTTCATGGGAGTACCAGGTTTGTCTGCAGGACGCGCAGGCCCGCCTCGCTGCGTTCCAGGAGGTGCAGGGCACGCTTGGCGATGGGCGTCGACGTTCCGGGCAGGAAGGACGTGCCGTGCAGGTGGTTGAGCAGGGCCATGATGACCCCGAAATGGGTGATAAGGAGAATGCGTCCGCCGTCCTTGTCGCTGCAGGACGTCTCGATGGCTCGCAGAGCCCTGGTCAGGACACTCCGGCGGCTTTCCCCGCCCGGCGGGGCGAAGTCCCAGCCGCGGGCTTCCTGGTCTTCGACGGCACCGGGGAATATCGTCCGAAGCTCCCTTATTGTTCGCCCGGTCCATTGCCCCCAGTCCTGTTCGGCGAGGCCTGCGTCGGTCCGGGGTGGCAGGTCAGGGAAAAGCAGACGAGCCGTCTCCCTGGCCCTACTTAAGGGGCTGGTTACGACCCGGTCCCATGGTCCGTGGGCGTCAAGGAGGGTGAGCCAGGGGCCGGGGTCGAAGGAATCCGTGTCCAGGGGGACATCCCGCACGCCCTGGATGCGCTTGTCGCGATTCCAGGCGGTGGGGCCGTGTCGCAGCAGGCCCACGATGGTCATGGCCGTCTCCGTGCGCAGACGTTGCGCATGGTCTCGAACATGAATCGATAGTTGGCCTGCGTATCGTACATGCTCAGAACCCGTTCGCGGGCCTGTCGTCCCAGATGGGATCGCAGGTTGACGTCGTGCAACAGCGTGGACAGGGCTTTGGCGAAAGCCGGAACGGAGAAGGGCGGGACGATGAGGCCGGTCTCGCCGTCAGCCACAACCTCGGGAGCGCCGTCGTGACTGGTAGCTACCACGGGTAGCCCGCAGCACTGGGCTTCCAGGTAGACCATGCCGATGGCCTCTCCTATACCCGGAAAGGCGAAGACGTCTGCGGCCTGATACCAGACGTGCATGTCCTGCGGCTCGATGCGGCCTGCGAAGGTGTGTGCTCCGGGCAACAGGCGTTCGGCCTGGGTCTTCAGCCGTTCGCGGCCGGGTCCGTCGCCGAGGATGAGCAGGTGCAGGTCCGGCATTTCCGGCATCAGGCTCGCGCAGACGTCGATGACAAAGGCGATGCCGTCCTCCTTTACTCCTGGTCGCATCATGGCCGCGGTGACGATCACTTTCCTGTCCTGAAGTCCCAACTCGGCACGTCGATGCATGCCCGCCTCCGGCGCCGGGGGGAAAAACCCGGTCCTGATGCCTGGCCTGACGTAGGATATGCGGTCAGAGGGCAGGAGGCGTCCGAGGTTTGTCACGTCGCGGCTTTTGTTGACGAAAACCGTGTCGGCCCGTTTCAGGGCCATTCGGTTGAGGTGGAAGCCGGCCCAGGTCTTGAGGCGTTTGCGGTATTTGGTAGCGTAGGACCCTTCGAGGATGAAGTAGGGGATGTCCAGGACGGAGGAGAGGAGCGGGCCGACGATGTCCGGCCCTCGGAAATAGGAGTGGTAGGTCAGCCAGCAGTCGGGCCGCTCCCGGCGCAGGGCGCTGCCCGCCCGCCAGACCTCGGCCAGGGTGCCCGGCCAGGCTGAAGGGCGCAGGTAGATCCACTCCATGCTCCGATGCACGGGGACGAAGGCTTCGTGCCCTTCGTCCTTCAGCGCCGCCAGCACGTCGCGGGCGATGGACACCAGCCCCGAGGCGTTGGGGTGGTCCAGGGAGCGGAACGACGGGTAGAAGGCGACTCGCACGGTTCGCTCCTAAAGACGGGCCAGGCTGCGGTACAGGGCCACGAGTTCGACAATGAGCTTCTTGTTGTCGAAGACCTCGGTCACTTTTTGCCTGGCCGCAGGGATGATTTTCGCGCGCAGCTCCTGATCCGTGACAATGCGTTTGAGGGCTTCGGCCATCTCTTCGGGCCGCGTGGCGTCGACCAGCAGCCCCGTCTCCTCGTGCTCGACCAGTTCGGGAATGCCCGAAACCCGCGTGCCGATGACCGGTACACCAAGCGCCATGCTCTCGGCCAGGACGTTGGGGATGCCGTCGCGGTCGCCACTGCGGGCGACGCGGCAGCCGAGCACGAAGCAGTCGGCGCTCTGGAAGCGCTCCAGAACCTGCTCGTGGGCCATGGTGCCCGGCATCTCCACATGCCCTTCCAGTCCCAGTTCCCGCACCCTGGCCTTCACGGCTTCCTTGTCGTCGCCGCTGCCGATGAGCACGTAGCGAAAGGGGAAACCCTCCCTGGCCAGCAGCGCCATGGCTTCGAGGATGTCGGGGATGCCCTTCTTCTCGACGATGCGGGCGATGGTCAGGAAGGTGTATGGCGGCTCGGGCGTGCGCGTCACGGCGTGGGCGAAGAAGAGCTCGAGGTCGACGCCGTGGTACACGCAGTGCACCTCGTGGCGGCCCTGCACGAGATCCTCCAGAAAGGTCTTGTTGTATTTTGTGCAGGTCACGACGAAGCGGGCCTTGTCGATCTTCTCGGACAGCTGCGTGGCGTCGGAGGTGTAGATGTCCTTGGCGTGGGCCGTGAAGCTGAAGGGCACGCCGCAGATCTCGGAGGCGAACATGGCAACCGAGGTCGGGCTGTGGGCGAAATGGGCGTGCAGGTGGGCCAGGTTCAGGCCCTGGGCGTGGTGCACCAGATAGCCGCCCTGGAAAAAGTGCTTGAAGGTCATGAAGTTGCGGTTGTGCAGGAACCGTTTGCAGGCCAGCCGGAAGCTCTTTGCGTACCCTGCGGGATGGGACAGCAGGGTGCGCAGGTTCGGCCACAGGAAGCGGTGCAGGCTGGTCCAGAACTCGGACGGCAGGTAGGTCACGCGGGCCTTTATGGCCTCCACGGACTTGTGGGTGAAATTTTCGCGGGGTTGGCGCATGGAGAAGATGTGCACCGTGAGTTCCTGCTCTTCGAGCAGGCGGATTTCGTTGGAGATGAAGGTCTCGGAAATGCGGGGATAGCCCTTCAGGACCATGCCGATGACGGGAGTTTTCATGCCTGTGCTCCGAAGCTCTGGATTCGCTGGTTGATGATGTCGAAGGCGGTCATGGGGAAGCCGGCCAGGGCCGCTTCGTAGGGGGCCGGCTCGTGCAGGAGTTTTTCGATGCATGCGAGCATGGGGGCCGGTTCGACGGTCTCCCACGGGATGTATTCCAACAGTCCCCTGGCGGCGAAGAGCCTGGCCCGGATGAGCTGCTCTTCCCGCGGGACGCTGCGGGGAATGATGAGGGACGGACGGGCCGCGCCGACGATCTCGCACATGGTGTTGTAGCCGCCCATGGAGACCACGCAGTCGGCGGCCAGGATGGCCTTTTCCATCTTGCGGTAGAACTTGCAGATGCGCACCTTGAGCTTTCGGGCCCTGGCCGCGAGCTGATCGTAAAGGTTCTCGGCCAGCATCGGGCCGGTCACGATCATGGATTTGAACGGCGGGTGGGGCAGGGTCTCGAGCATGGTCAGGTAGGTGTCCACGACCTTGTGTCCGTCTCCGCCGCCACCGGCAGTGACCAGCACGAACTTTTCGCCCGGCGCTACGTTCATGCCGCGGCGGATGCGCGGGCGATGCTGGATGCGCGGGATCTGCCGGGGGATGTATCCGGTGAAATGCATTTTCGAGGCGACAGGGGCAGGAATTTCGTACTCCCGGACAGGATCGTACACCTCGCGGCTTCCGTAGACCCAGATCTCCGAATAGAGTGTGTCCAGGACGTCGTAGATGTTTTTCCTGCGCCATTCAGCTATGGTGCTCTCGGGGCTGTCCATGATGTCGCGAAGTCCCAGCACGACCTGAGTCTTCGGGCTCTCTTCCCGCAGCCAGCGCAAGGTCGGGACCACCTCGCGCTTGAGGCCCAGCGGGGCCTTGTCGACCAGAAAGAGCGATGGATTGAAGGCCTTTGCGGTGGCCAGGATGATGTTCTGGCGAATGGCCAGGGCCATTTCGGGCTCGACCTTTATCGAATGGGGCACATAAAGGTCGTTGTTTTGCTTGATCATACCCGGAACGCGCACGAAATCGATGCCGTGAGGAAAATCGAAGCGGCCGACAATGGGCGAGCCCGTCAGGATGATGATGTTGTGTTCCTCGGTCAGGATGTTCTGCGCCAGAGCCATGCTCCGGCGGATATGTCCCAGGCCGTAGGTGTCGTGGGAGTACATGAGAATGTTCACGGGAGGTCCTGAAGGGGATGACGCGTTTTAAGAGGGTTGCCCCGGGAAAAGTTGAAAAGGAAATGGGCCGGTATCATGCGCGAAATATTGCCTTGTTGATCGTAAATCCTAATTGATGCCGCCAAAGTGTGCAATTCAAATAGTTGGCGTTAGATGAGATCTGCATCAGAAATCCTGAAGTTTGTCCTTTCCCCCTGAATTGACAAACATGGCCCCATTGGTTTTGATGCGCCTCTCCTGCGCAGGGATAAATTTCGCAAAACGCAGGCGGTTTTGCCAAACGGTCCCGGGATGCGGGGCAAACATGGGCGGTGCGGGATATGATTATCGGAGTGGGTGTCGACATTGCGGAGCTTGAGCGAATTGCGCGTTCGTATGCCCGGTTCGGCGACAAGTTCAGCGCAAGAATTCTGACTCCGGCAGAGATGGCCCTGATTCCATCCGCTTCGGCCCCTTTTCTGGCCTCCCGCTTCGCGGCCAAGGAGGCGGCGGTCAAGGCGCTGGGCACGGGATTCAGCGGCGGGATCACGTTTCAGGATATCGAGATCCGTTCCGATGCCCTCGGCAAGCCGCTGATTTCTTTTCACAACCAGGCCCGGCTCAGATTTGAGGCCCTGGGGGGGCGCACCGCGCACATCACCCTGTCCCACAGCCGCGAAAACGCCGTGGCCATGGTCATTCTCGAAGGATGATTTTTTTTGCACCGCGCTGACAGTGCTTGCAGGGCTGCCGCACCGGGCAGCCCTGCCGTTTTCTACTGCTGAATCTCCACCGTCGCTTCGTGCGCCCCGGACAGGGCCTGCGGGCCGGTCTTGCCCAGAAAGATGCGTCCGGCATCCACACCAAGCTCCTGCACGAGATGATTCTTCACGAACTCCGCCCGGGTTGCGGCCAGGCGCACCAGATCGGCGTCGGTGATGTTTATGAGTTCCCTGAGCTTGGCTTCCTGAACCTCGCGCGGGACGTCCTTGTGCATCCCGAAGGCGCCCTTTTCCTTTTCCACGGGCTCTTCCTTGTAGGCCTCCCAGAGCAGTTCAGGGTATTCCTCGTCCGTGATCTCAAGTTCCTCCAGTGTCGTCTTTTCCCTTTCCCTGCGGGGCAGATCATCGAATTTGATGACCTGCAGCTTGCGCATGAATTGCATATCGGCCAGGGCCTGCCTGTCGGCGGCGGGATCGGAGTGGCCAAGGATGGAGATCTTGATGCCGGGGCGCTGCGCCAGGATGTCGGCCAGGGCCTGCATGTTCTCAAGGGCTTCGGGCGCGGGGGCGGACAGGCCGGGCGGGAAGGGGAGTCTGTTCAGGTCCTCGCCGCCACCATCGGGAACGAGGCTGGCCAGCAGCGAGAACGGGGAAGCGATGGCCTTGACGATAAGCCCCAGGAAGGCCTGCAGCACGATGCCGCCGATGCTGAATTTCGGGTCAGTGAGGTCGCCCTTGACGGGCAGATTTATGGTGATGTTGCCGGACATGTCGCGCAGCAGGGCCAGGCCCAGCTTGACCGGCACATTGGGCGCGTCCGGGGATTCGACCTTGTCGCCGAGTTCAAGCTGGCGGGCCTTGATGGCGTTGCCCATGGACAGCTTGTTTTCCGAGGTGTCCACGTTCATTTCCCAGTCGAGCTGGCCGCGTGCGACAGGGTAGGCGATGAATTTCGAGGAGTAGGACGACAGCGCGACCAGGTCCAGATTCCTGAGGGTCACGGTGCTGCTGGCCTCAACGGGGTCTTTCAGCGGCGAGACCCAGCCCTTGGCGGTGATGGGCGCGGAGCCGTCGATGATGGCGGTCAGGTCCAGTTCCGTGCGCTTCGCAGGATCCAGGGAAAAGCCGGTCACGGTCAGGTCCAGCGGCGAGATGACGGATTCGAACTGTGGCGAAAGGGTCTTGTCGGCAAAGGAAAAGCGCCCTTGCTTGAGGCTCACCGTCCCGATTTCCAGGTTCGTGAGCCCCTCTGAAGTGTCGTCGGACTTGGCTGGCGCTTTCTTCCGGGTTGTCGGCGCGATGCGATCGAGGCTGGTCTTGCCCTGGGCGTCGATGACATAGCTGCCTCGGGGCTCGACCAGATCAACCTGGGCAATGGTCAGGGCCAGAGGCGAGAGTTGCAGGGCGAGACGGTTCACGGCCAGGGACTTGAAGCCGAGCAGTTCCGTCCTGGAACGAGCCTCGGTGACCCGCAGGCCATCTACCTGCAGGGAGCCGGAGATCTGGTCCGGGGTCTTGCCGCCCATGCGCCAGTCGAGCTTTCCGCCCAGCCTCCCTGCCGGGATGTTGATGGCGGCAAAGTCCGCGACATAGGCCGCGGCGACGGCCAGGGGTATCCGGGACAGCGTGAGGCTGCCCGTGCTGGTCATGGTGGCCGGAACGATGTCCCCGGCGGCCTTCACGGTGCCCGTTTCCTCCACACGGCAGGACAGGGTCAGGGGGACGGCTTTGCCGAGATCCGTGGAAAGGTTCTTGGCCAGAAGGGTGATCTGGTCCACATCAAGGCGTACGGGTTTGGCCAGGGTCTGGTCCGTGAGCGAGACACTGGTGCCAGCCAGGGAAAACTGCTCCACGGCCACTGTCCACGAAGGCGCAGAAGTCTTGGCCTGAGCTGCGGGCTTGGCCGAAGCCGCCTTTTCGGGCGCGAACAGCCTGGCCAGATTCAGGTCGCCGTTTGCCTGCCTTACGAGATCAACAGCAAGGTTCAGTTCCACGGGGCCGACCTGCACGGATTGCGTTTCAGTGTCCACCGCTATCGGACCGACCTGCAGGGAGGAGAGCCTGAGCGGAGCCGGGGCGGCCTTGTCTCCGGTGGAAAGGGTTGCCCCATTTATGGATGCCCCCGCCAGTGCGACATTCCAGGCTGCGGTATCGGGCTGCTTCTGGTCGGTGGAGTCGGACTTGGCCGGTCCGGAGGGGGCGGCTTTTTTGGTGGCTGGAGCACCCAGTGCGTCGAACAGCCTGGCCCTGCCCTGCTTGTCGAGGGCGGTGGAGACCGTCGCCCCTTCCAGGGTGAACACGCCTGTGCGGATGCTGTTGTCGGCCAGGTTCAGGAAAATGTTGTCCAACGCCGCGCGGTCCAGCGTGACCTCTCCGGCTCCATCGGCCGCCGTGAGTGACAGGTTGCGGATTTCGAGGGATGCGTCGTCCAGGCGTGGGGCCTTGTCCTCACCGTCGATAAGGAAACGCAGGCGCGCGTCGGCCTTGGCCGAGGCCAGGGTCAAGGGCAGGGCATCCCTGAAATACGGTGCGTAGGTGGGCACATCTAGGTCGCGGGCAGCGACGTCGGCCTGCACGCGGAAGGGCGAGATCGAGAAGGTCGCGTTCGTGTCGAGGCTTTCGCCGTCGGCGGTGCGCGCGTGCAGTTCGGCCTGGCTGGTTGCGTTGCGCGAGGTGTCCAGGTCCGTGATGCTGACGTTCAGGGAACTCAGTTCTTTGGTGAAGGAGGTCGTCTCGTCCGTGAAGAGGACGCGGCCGTCGGTGAGGCGGATTTTGGGGGCCCGCAACAGCAGGGTTCTGGCGGTGTCGCGCCTGGCGGCCGTGGCGTTGTCGATCTCCGGGATTTCGGCCAGGGATGCGTTGCCGGTTTCGAGGGCACCAGTCATGTTGGTGCTTGCCGTCTGGGCGATAGCGTCTGTGGCGTTCCCGCTCTCCGTGGCGACAGGGACGGTTGCGTTCAACGCGGCCAGAGCGCCTGGATCCGTGGCGTTGACCGGCGAGTCTGCCGGAGCATCCGGGGCTCCGAAGTAGTGCATCCAGTTCAGGCTCCCGTCCTTGTGGCGCACGATGCGCAGAAACGGCTGCTCCAAGGCAACGGAGCTCAGCCCGAGCTGCAGGTTCAGGATGGAGATGTCGTCCATGACGACTTCTGTCCTGGCGGCGGTGAGCACGGGTTCGTCGCCATCGGTCAGCTCGATGTCGTTTCCCGTGATGGTGCCCTGCAGGGAGAATGAAGGGAGCGCGTCCTCGTACTGCTCAAAGGCCAGCTTGCTCTCAAGAGTCAAAAACCCCTTGGAAAGCTTGAGGTTTTCGCTGGCCATGGCATAGGCCCAGTACTGGGGCAGCGCGAGGTCGATGACGTTCAGGTCGAATTCGGTTTTAAGGGAGTTGGAAAAGGGGGTGGTCCGCCCTTCGAGATTGAATGGCGCGCCGTTGGCCCGAAAGGACAGGGTCGGGGTCATGAAGGTTTCCCAGTCCTTCTTGCGCGAGGAAAACCGGGGCAGATTGAACTCAATCTGGTCCACGACATGACTCACGCCCCTGGCCTGGTCCTCCAGGGTCAGGGTGCCGTTGCCGATGGTGAAGGGCTCGACGATAAGGGGCAGGAGCATGGGCTCACCCGGAGTGTCGGCCCCCTGTTCCGTTGACCCGGCGGTCAGGTCGGAAAAATTGGTTTGCCCGTCTTGACCCAGGCGGATATGAATGCGCGGACCGTCCAGACGCGCTTCGCGCACGACCAGGGCCAGACGCGGGATGGAGGCGAGTTCGAGATTGGCGTGCAGTGCATCAAAGGCGACAAACTCTCTACTGCCGTCTTTTTCATTGATGACGAAATCGGAAACGTCCGCGGTCATGGCGAAAGGATTGATGCGAATCTCCCCGACGCTGATCTGACGACCCAGTGCGGGAGAAACTTTTTCGACGAGAACGTAGCTGGCGATGCGCGGCAGAAGAAGGAATCCGATTGCGGCGTAGAGGGCTACGCAACAGGTCGTTATGGCGAGGGATTTTTGCCACCAGGTCACATTTTTCCAAGATTGGCGCATAGGGGGCATGACGGGCTCCGTGAATTTTTAGAATAGTGTAACCTCAATTTTCCAATTTTGGCAAGTTAGATGCTCATCATTCTGCTTAATTGAATATGTGACTTAGTAAAGTAGAAGTTATGTTGCGTAAGTCAAATCGATTTTCAACCGTATTTCGCGCAGAATTAGCCATTTCTTGACGTAAAGTTTTGTTATTAATGAGAAGTTCTGCATATTCTGCCCATTGATTTTCATTTTCGACAAGAAATCCATCAACTCCATGAGTGATAACTTCGCGGTTGAATCCTATTGCAGACGCTATCGGGACAACCTTGCATGACATGTACTGAAGTAATTTAAATCCACACTTTCCTCTTGTGTATCCATCATCCGGTAATGGCATGATGCCAATGGAAATGTCTTGAAGCTGAGATAGTTCGTTTTCAGGAGACCAGCGAACAAATTCGACATCATTCAATAGCTGTTTTTCAGGTGGAGCATTGGAAATTATGCGTATTTTGTTTTTGGAAATTGCTCTTATGCTTCGAATAGCGGTTTCTGTTCCGGGGATATAGCTTGAGGTTCCCATCCAGCCAATGATCGGAGGAGAAATGGCACTAAATGTGTTTTTTGGTGAATAAAGGTGGGTATCGATTGGTGTCGGCGAAATAATTGTTTTTGTGTTTCCTTTTATTGCATCAGATAAATAATGATTTCCTGCTATCACTAAGTCAACTGCAGATGTTGTATTCTGAAATCGATTCCATTTTTTTCCAAAACCTGGAAGCGATGCTTCTTTTTGATCTGTCCATACCGCATCGTCAAAGTCAAAGATTATTTTTTTTGCAATATGTCGCAAAATTGAAATTTCAAGTAATCCTAAAAGTCTTTTTTGTATTATACAAACATCATATCGTGGTTCAGATAAAAATAATTTAATTATAAAAGCGCATCGGCTTCCGAGTGTTTTTGGATATCGAACAGTGGTTACATTTATTTTGTGATTTGAGATTTCTTTTGCTATCGGTAATACTCGAAATCGAACACTCGGTAAAATATCACTTCCTTGAGTTAACCATAGTAAATTTCTTAATGACATTTTATCTTCCTATTTAAAATTAAACATTGTGTATTATCTTTAATAAATTAGCTAAAATATTTAAAAGATGTTTTTCCGATCATTTCACCCAACCCAGAATCACGTTTGCCTAGACGTTCCAAAATCTTTTTAAATTGATCTGACGCTCCGATCAACGTAAATCGCTTTTTTGCCCGGGTCAGCGCCGTGTACAGGAGTTCGCGGCCCAGGACCGGACAGGGTTCTTCCGGTAGGACCAGGACGGTGTGATCGAATTCCGAGCCCTGGCTCTTGTGCACGGTCATGGCGTAGCAGGTCTCGAAGCGCGGCAGGCGTGCCGGTGAGAACGAGACAAAGTCGTCCGGTCCCGGGAAGAAGACCCGCAGTTCGCGTTCTGCGGGAAGGGCGATGCCTACGTCGCCGTTGAAGAGCCCCAGATTGTAGTCGTTTTCCAGGATCATGACCGGGCGGCCCGCGTACCAGACCTCGCCTGTCTGCCCCAGGGTTTCCTGGGCCAGGCGGTTCAGGGCTTCGGTGCCGTGCGGTCCCTGCCGGATCGGCGACAGCAGCCTCAGGGTTCCCAGGGCTTCGAAGGCCCGTCCGGGGTCCGTTTCCTTTCCCAGTTTCCCGAACGATTCGCGCAGAAGCGGCTTCAGGTCCGCGGCCAGTGCCGCCGGACCGGAGCATGCTTTCATCTCCAGATCATCATGCTCCAGTTCCAGAAGCGCCGCGGCCCGGTCGGCCTCGCCGTCCCGGATGAAGGCGGCCAGGGCCGCGATGCCGCTGTCCCCGCGAAAGCGGTAGCTTGTGCGCAGCTCGACCACATGGTCCGTCAACGGTGTCAGAGCGTCCGCCACCGGCAGACCGGGTACGCCCGCGTCCGCGGCGAAGCCGGGCGAGAAGGCGTTGACGGCGGCTTCGTGGCAGAGGTTGGCCAGGACGGCGCCGGCTTCCACCGAGGCCAGCTGGTTGCGGTCGCCCAGCAGGACCAGGGCGGCGTGTTCCGGCAGGGCGTCCAGCAGGCGCGCCGTCAGTTCCAGATCCAGCATGGACGCCTCGTCCACCACCAGCATGTCCGCGGCCAGGGGGTTGTCCCGGTGGTGCCTGAACCCGCGTGCGCCCCAGCCCAGCAGGCGGTGCACGGTCTGGGCGCCCTGGGTCAGGCAGGCGTCCAGTTCGGGGGGCAGGCCGCCGTTCGGAAAGGCCTGGGCCAGGGCCTCGGTCATGCGCGAGGCGGCCTTGCCCGTGGGCGCGGCCAGGCGGATGGTGAAACTTTTCCCCGCGTGCATGCGGGCCGCCAGGGTCAGGATGCGGGCCACTGTGGTGGTCTTGCCCGTGCCCGGTCCGCCCGAGATGACGCAGAAACGGCTGCGCAGCGCCGCGAAACAGGCCACGTCCTGCCAGTCCGGGGCGTCCTTGCGCCGGAAGATGCCGGGCAGGAGGTCTTCGGGGATTTTGCGGGGCGGCGCCTGGGCCAGGCGCAGGAAGGCTTCGGCCAGGGATCGTTCGTCCCGGAAGAAGCGGGAGAAATACAGGCGCCGGGCGTTGAGGATCATGGGCGCGCCGGAATCAGGCCCTCCGACAACGCCCGTTGCCGTGAGGTCGACAGATGCGTTCAGCGCCAGCGCCTCAAGCCTCTCACGGACCATGGCGTCGTCCAGATGCAGGCAGACATGCCCTTCGCGCACGGCCAGGGACAGGAGGGCGGCCAGGCCAGCGGCCAGGTCACCTTGGCCCGGCGCGGCCAGGGAGGCCGCAAATCTGGCTTGGTACACGTCGGCCGCGTTGAACAGGCCAGAGGCGGACAGGCGCGGCAGGATGGCGGGGCTGGCGAACATCAGCGTCTCTCCATGTCGATGAGGGCCTTGTCCAGGGCGGTCAGGAAGGCCGGATCGGGCGTGTCCGAGTGCACGCCCTGTTCCGGCACGGCCGGGTCAATGCCGCGCAGGAAGACGTAGCGCACGCCGCCGAAATGCTCCGCGTACTCGTATCCCTTCATGCGCAGTCCCAGATGGCGGTTCAGGGCCAGGCAGTAAAGGTGGTACTGCAGGAAGTAGTGGCTGCCGGTCATGGCCGCGTCCAGGGCCTGCCGCGTGTAGTGGGCGGGCGTGGGGCCGAGCCAGTTGGACTTCCAGTCGAGCAGGTAGAATTTCCCCTGGTGCCTGACGACCAGGTCCATGAAGCCGGTCATGAAGCCCCGGCGCGGCTCGAAGCGCAGGCCTTCCATGCGTTCGGGCAGTTCGGGCGGCAGCAGTCCGGCCGCCTCGCGGTACACGGCGGCCAGGGTCTCGCGGGTTACGGGGCGCAGGGGGAAGAGGAATTCCAGCTCCACCAGGCGCTCCCCGGTTCCGATCTCCTCCAGCTTGAAGCCGCCGAGGTCCGTGCGCAGGGTGCGCCGGATCATGTCCGTGACGGTCCGCTCCCAGGCCGTGTCGAAGCCGTAGGCGGCCAGGGCGTCCACGACTTCTCCGGGGACGGTTCCCGGGTCCCTGAAGTCGATGCGCTCGAAAATGCGGTGCAGGCACGATCCGGCCGCGGCCCCGCGCGGAAAGCGGGCCATGGACCATTCGTCATCCTCGGCAAGGCCGGCGGCGTCGTCCTCGTCCAGGCCGGGCCGGGCTCCGTGCCCGGACCCGCGGGTCAGGCCGGTGAAGCTGGCCAGGCCGTAGCCCGGCCCCAGGGTCCGCTCCCAGGTTCGGCAGTGCAGTTCGGGGATATCCGTGAACTGTGACGGGCCCGGTTCCGGCTCGACCTCGGGCAGTTCCCCGACATCGATGCATTCGCAGCGCAACGCTTCGAGATCCTCGCGCACCATGTCTTCAGTGACGTCCTCCCAGTTCAGGGTGGCCGGTGTCCCGGCTCGATGCCCATGAAGCAGCCAGGCCGCGCCCGACTTCTCGGCCTTGTTGATGCGCCCCCAGACGGCGTAGCAGCGGCATTTGGCCCGGGTCAGGGCCACGTAGAGCAGGCGCACGCGCTCGGCCTGGGCCTCGTCCCTGGCCATGAGGAGCCTTTCGGGAAGTTCCAGGGAGCCCAGGTCCAGGAGCAGTCCCCCTTCGTGGACCAGGGCGCGGTCCTCGGGGCTGCGGGCCGTGCCGAAGATGAAGGGGCAGAAGACCACCGGGTACTGCAGGCCCTTGCTCTTGTGGATGGTCACGATCTGGACCGCGTCGCGGTCCGTGTCCAGGCGCAGCTGTGATTCCTCGGTGGCGTCGGTGCCGAGCTTGCGGCCGAACCAGGTCAGCAGGGCATGCATGGACGCTCCCGATTCGCGCTCGCGGGCATGAAGCAATTCCAGGCAGTGCAGGACGTTGGTCATGCGCCGCTCGCCGTCCGGCAGGGACACGAGGCGGCTGCGCACGTCCAGGTCCGTGAAGAGGCGGCGCGCCGCGGCCATGACGCCCCGGCGTTCCCACAGGTCGCGGCAGGCCTGGAAACGTTCGAACCAAACGTCAAGTTTTTCGCCGTCCTCATCCAGGTCCAGAAGCTGCGGCGCCGTCAGGCCGACCATGGGCATGGCCAGGGCCGTGCGCAGGGCAGCGGGGCGTCGGCATTCGGCCATGCCGCGCAGCACGGACAGAAGTTCCCCTGCCTCGGGCGTGGCAAAGACCGAAGACGTGTGCGTCACCACGCCGGGGATGCCCAGGGCCGCCAGGGCGCTGTGGATGTCCCTGCCCTGGGCGTGGGTCTCGACCAGGACGGCGATGTGTCCGGGCAGGAGCCGGTCGTCCCCGATGCGCACGTTTCCTTCGGCCGCCCCGCGCAGGAGGCGGCTGATCTCCGCGGCCACGGCCCGGCAGATGCGCGGCGAGAGCGTGCCCTTGGCCAGGGGCCTGCCTTCGCTGGCGGCGTGCCAGAGGACCATGGGCGCGAGGGCGGTGCCTCCTTCCGTGAACCTCTTGTGCGTCCGGTCCGGGGCCATGACGTCGGCGTAGTCGATGCCGGGGGTCAGGAACGGATCCCGGGGCCTGGAGAAGATGCGGTTCACGGCCTCGATCAGTTCCGGAGTGGAGCGGTAATTGACCCCCAGGGTGCGGCTGCGCTCGCAGCTTTCGGCCGCCTGGAGATAGGTGTGCAGGTCCGCGCCGCGAAAGGAATAAATGGCCTGCTTGGGGTCGCCGATGAGGAACAGGCAGCCGCCGGTCTCGGGTGCTGCGAACAGGGTGCGGAAAATGTCGTACTGCAGCCCGTCGGTGTCCTGGAACTCGTCGATGAGGGCCGCCTTGTACTGGGCGCGCGCCGCAGCCACCAGTTCCTGGCTGTCCAGGGCCGCGTGCATGCCGCGCAGCAGATCGTCGAAGCCCATGATGTTGCGGCGCTCCTTGAGCTCGTCCAGGCGTCCCGTGATGCCGGACAGGAACTCGTGGCGCAGGTGGATCACGAAAGGCTCCACGTCGCCCTGCAGTGCTTCGATCAGTTCGAGGAGCTCCCCGATGCTCTCGAAAAGTGGATGCTCCGGCTCGTCGAAGGCCTGCTTGGTCATTTTGCGCATGTAGACCGGAGTCAGCCTGGTCAGGGTGTCCAGCTGTTCCGTGGCGTCAATCCTGGGATCTGCAAGGAAATTTCGCGCCGCCTCCAGACGTTTTTCCAGCATCTGCGGCGTGAACATGTTGGCCTTGAACTGCTCCCTACGGCCCAGGAGCATCGTGCGCACCTCGTCCTCGGTACTGTCCCAGAACGCCCGGAGCCGTTCGCAGGCGGTCTGTACCGCCTCGTCCAGCAGGGCCGGGTCGGGGGGGACGGTGCCTGGCACGATGCGGATGTCCTGGGCCAGGAAGGGCAGCTTGGCGAGGTCCGTGAGATGGTCCGGGGTCAGACGTGCGCGCGCTTCCGTGCCGGTCAGGCCGGCCAGGGGCATGATGCGGCTGCGCCAGAAATCCACGCCGGCCTGGCGGCGCAGGTCGGACAGGTCCGGTTCGAGTTGCGTGTCGAAGAGGGCGGAACATTCAAAGCCGTTTCTGGTGAGCATGCGCCGGCAGAAGCCGTGGATGGTGAAGATCTGGGCCAGATCGAAGTTGCGCAGGGCCAGTTCCAGGCGACGGGCGGCATCCGTCCCCTCCGCCGTCTTCAAAATGTGCTCCTCCAGGTCGTCCCCGGGCGGGCGCTCTCCGGCCAGCACCGGCCGGATTTCCGCCAGGCGTTCGCGAATCCGTCCGCGCAGCTCTTCCGTGGCCGCGTCCGTGAAAGTCACCACGAGGATCTGATCTACGGTCAGGTTCCGTTCCAGGAGCAGGCGCACGAACAGGCCCGTCAGCGTATAGGTCTTGCCGGTGCCCGCGCTGGCCTCGATGAGGGTCGTGCCTTCCAGGGGGGCGGTGCAGAGGTTCATGGGCTCTTTCATGCCTGGCTCCCCAGGAGTGGTCCGTAGATGCGTTCGGCCGCGTCCGCGAAGTCCTCCCAGTCCGGTTCCCGGTCCCGGTAGAGGAAGGCCAGGTGCGGGTCGTCCCGTTCGGCGCTGATGCCGAAGGCGCCGTCCCATTCCCGCAGGGCCGCGTTCAGGGCTTCGGAGCGTTCCTTGGGCTTTCGGCCCGTGAAGCGGGCCTTGGCATAGGCCAGGGAGGTGCGGGGGAAAAAGGGGATGGGCACATGCATGCCCCTTAAGTACAAGCCCAGAAGATCCTGGATGGTGCTTCGGGCGTCACCGGCGTCCGGGGCCTCGAAGTCGTCCGCTGCGCCGATGTGCACGGAGCTGGCGTCGATGCCGGCTGCGGTGGCGGCCAGGTGCCGGACCCAGAGGCGGAGCATGTCCGGCCCTTTGGTCTTGGCGGGGCGGCAGGTCACGACGCGGTTGCCGTGGAGGTCGATGCGGCCGGTGAGGACCGCGCTGCCAAGGTCAAGGCGCAGGTCGAGCCGCCTCGGCTTTTCGGTGCCGATGACGGCGCGGGCCCGGTCGGCCAGGGACCTGATTTTCGTGCAGAGTTCACGGCCCGCGTCTGCGCCGGCCTGTCCCGGGGGAAGAAGCTGCCATGCCGGAAGCAGCTCTTCGAGGTCCGCTTCGGGTTCGCTCAGGGCCCGAAGGAGAAGCTCCTGCGACATATCGTAGGCGTCGAAACCCGAGGGCGCCGTCAGGGGCTCCTCGTCCAGGAAATCTTCCTCCCCGTCGTCGGGGTTGATGCGCAAGGCGCGAAGCAGTTGTCGACAGGGATGGGACAGGAACCGGATGAGCTCTTCGATGTCTACTTCGGGCGGCGCGCCTTCGGAAGGGGGTGCGGTATTTTCTCCGGGAAAGAAGGGGCCGGGCGCGAGCCGGGCGAAAAGGGCTTCGGCCGCGTCGCGGTTTTGCCTGGAATAGGAAAAGAGCCGCGAGTCCGCGCTGAAGTAATCCGGGTGAAAGGCCTGCAGCTTGTGCCGGAAGACCAGGGCCTCGGACGGACTGTCTCCGCCTGAGGTGTATCTGTCGTCAAGGTAATCCAGCAGCTCCGAGACCAGGACCGAAGGCGGGGCCTCGGCGTTGTCCGACTGGGACAGGCCCGGGTAGGTCAGGACGAGGGTCTCGCGGGCGGAGATGATGCTCTCCAGGAACAGGTAGCGGTCGTCCTCGCGCAGGCTTCGGTCGCCGGGCCGGGGCCGGGAGGACATGAGGTCGAAGCCGGGGGGCGTGTCCTGGCGCGGGAAGGCGGTGCTGGTCAGCCCTGTCAGGCAGATCACCCGGAAGGGGATGGAGCGCATGGGTCTCAGGCCGCAGAAGGTCAGGCCTGAGGCCAGGAAGGCCGACTCGCCGCCGGATTCGTCCAGGCGTTTGCGGATCAGGTAGAGCATGGTGCGCCCGTCGGCCTCGAAATCGCCCATGTCGCGGGTCAGGTCCGTCACGGTCCTGCGGATGGCCAGCACGTGTTCGGCCTGGTCCCGGTCCAGGGGAAAGAAAGTGTCCAGGATCCACAGCAGGCAGTCCAGCCAGGCAGACGGCGTGCGCGTGTCCCGCAGCCGGGTCCAGAGAACGGCCAGGTCGTCGATCCAGGCGGTCAGGCGGCCAAGCAGTTCCTGGTCGGACGCGCCGCGCAGGGGCAGCGGCGCGATGCCGTCCACCGGCTCCCCTTCCCCGGTCATGTACCCCAGGAAGAGGCGCGACAGGCCGCTCTCCCAGGTGTTCTGCCCGTAATCCCCGACGCCGGTCTGCTTGCGGAACTTCCTGTCCAGGCCCCAGCGCACGCCCGAGGCCCTGACCCATTCCAGGACGCGCTGCATCTCGGACGCGTCCAGCCCCAGGCGCTGTCGCACGGGTGGGGCTTCGAGGAGGGCGCAGACGCGCGAGACCTCGAAGCGGTGCTGGCCGAATTCAAGCAATTCCAGGAAAAGGCGGATGGTCTCGGCGGCGCGGGTCGGCTTGCGGTCGGAGATGGAAAAGGGGAGCCCTTCGCCGGGCGTGCCGAACACGGCCTGGATGACCGGGGCGTAGGACTCGATGTCCGGGTTCATGACCAGGATGTCCTGGGGGGTGAGGGATTCGTCCCTCGACAGGAGGTCGAGGATCAGGTCTTTGAGGACCTCCATCTCACGCAGGGGGCTGTGGCAGCAATGGACCTGGATGGAGGTGTCCGTGAAATCGGGCTTGTCGCCGCCGACGTTCAGGTCCAGCAGGTCGGCCTGGAGCCAGCCGAGCATTCGTGAAGCGTCGGGATCCGCGTAGAGGTCCACCGGCGCCTCCTCAACGTTCCTGTCCAGCAGGAGCTCCAGAAAATCCCGGCCCACGGAGCCAAGCCCGGCCAGGGGCGAAGCGTCTTCCGCACGCTCTTCGACAAAGGGCGTCTGGGTCCGGTAGGCGCGCCGCTGCTCCCTTTTGGTGGCAAGATCGCCCCAGTACTGGCGGCAGGGGCTCAGCAGAAAGATGTGCACCGGCGTGTGGCGGGCTAGCGCCGCCAGCAGGTCCAGATAGACCGGGGGCAGGGTCGGGATGCCGAAGACGCAGACGCGGGGTGGCAGACCGGGCGGCTTTTCGCCTGCCCTGAGCCTTGTGATGGCTCTTTCGAGCAGGGCGGCGCGGTGTTCGCCGTCCATGATCCGTGTCAGCGCGCGCCACAGGGCCGCCTGCCAGATCTCTGCGGCCGCCTGGCCTTGGATGGGAAAGTCCCCGCTCATCTCCCCTCTTTCCCAGCGGGGTGCCCAGGCGGGGCGAAAGATGAGGTACTGGTCGAAATGGTAGGCGATGCGCTCGGCAAGCTGCACGGATTTGAGGCCCGTGTCTTCGCTCACGTAGCGTTTGAGAGACGCGAAGTCCGGATTGGAGAGCAGCCCGGGCAGCAGGCGCACGATGTTCCAGAGCATGCGCTCCTTGCTCAGGGGGTATTCGCGGGGCACGTCGTCAAACAGGTCGTGGCAGAGCTCGTAGGCGAAACCGACGGGGAAGGGAAAACGGGTGCCCGCGCAGACTCCGTGTTCCCGGGCCAGCTGCATGGAGACCCAGCGCTGCATCCCGCCGGACTGGACCAGGATGGTCTCCGACTGCATGGGATCAAGGGGCTCGGCCACGACACTCGAAAGGATCAGGGCCAGGTTTTCCAGGCGGTTGGAGGTGTAAAGAGTCAGGTTGTGCATGTGGTTGTCATCCCGGTTGTGTGTTCCGCCTTGCGAGTCTTTCCATGGATCCACGGTCTTGCGCAACCTTGAATTTGCCCCTGATTTGGTTGGCCCTGGCTGCAGAAGTGGAGACCAGGAATTTTGTCTGTCCCGTTTGACTCGGGTGCCTAGGCATTTTATGGCTTGCACAATTCTTATACGTCCACTGTTGGTTTTTGTGCCTGACTGCCTGGAATAGCCAAGGGGAGAACTTCACATGAAACGAAAACAGCTTGCCTGCACGGTCCTGGTTTGTGCGTGTCTGGTGGCCATGGCGGCGTTTGCGGCCCAGATGATGAGCGTGCAGGTCCGGGACGGACAGGTTCGCGGCACCCCGTCTTTTCTGGGCAAGATCGTGGGCCGGGTTTCCTACGGTCAGAGCATTTCGGTGATCGGCGCCAGCGGTGACTGGAACAAGGTGGCTTATGCCGGTGTGCAGGGATGGATCCACTCCTCGGCCCTGACCAACGCGGATCTGGGCTTGCGCAGCGGTTCCGGCCAGACGCCGTCCAGCGTTTCCGGGCAGGAGATGGCGCTGGCGGGCAAGGGCTTCAACGCTCAGGTGGAACAGAAATACCGCCAGACCCACGGCGGGGATTATGCCAGTGTGGATCGGATGGAACGCAATGCGATAAAGACCGACCGGCTGATGGCTTTCCTGAAGGAAGGCGGGGTCACGGCCCGGGGAGGTAAGCAATGAAGGCGCGTCATCTTGCCATCCTTGCGATCCTGGCCGTGCTGGTGCTTGCGGGCTGCAAGGGCGCGGAAATCGTCGGCGGCATCGCCAAGGACATGGGCCTGAACCTCGGCGGCGTGCCCGTGGGCGACTATGCCCAGTCCGCAGTCAAGGGCGGTGCGGCCGTGGCCAAGAGCATGGAGGATTTCACTCCCGAGCAGGAATACTATATCGGTCGCGCCGTCACGGCCACCCTGCTGCGCACTTACCGGCCGTTGAACAACCAGGCCGCAGGCGATTACGTGAACACCCTTGGCCAATCCCTGGCCCTTTTCTCCGAGATGCCCCTGACTTATGGGGGATACCATTTCCAGATCGTCGATTCCGATGAGATCAACGCCTTTGCCGCCCCCGGGGGATTCATCCTGGTCACCCGCGGTCTCATCCGCTGTTGTCCGAATGAAACCGCCCTGGCGGCGGTGCTGGCCCATGAGATCGCCCATGTCCAGCACCGGGACTCCCTGCGGGCCATCAAGAAATCCCGCGTCACCGAGGCTCTTGGCATCATCGGAGGCGAGGCCGTCAAGCATGCGGGCGGGGCCGAGTTGAATCAGTTGACCGGAATTTTCGCCGACTCCGTGGGCGACGTGATGACCACCATGGTCAACAACGGCTACTCAAGGGCTTATGAATTTGAAGCCGACCAGGCGGCGTTGGCCATTCTGGACCGTGCCGGTTATGATCCGTCCGGTCTGGCGCTCATGCTGCACGGCATGAACTCGCGCCTTGTTCCCGGCAGGGCGGATTTTGCCAGGACGCATCCGGCTCCATCCGCTCGTATCGGCAAGCTGGCCGGTCTGAATGCGGCCGCCATGGCCAAGGAGCCGCTGTCGCGCCAGACCCGTTTCCGCAAGGCCGTGGGCTCACTTTAACCCCTTCGCGGAGCGTTTTCCGGCCAGGAAACTCGCGGTCCGCCTTAACGCAAGCATGGGCATCGTTTCTTCCCAGACGTTTCGGCGCATCGGCCAGGGCCTGCTCGCGGCCCTGGTCGGTTTCGCCCTGTCCTGCGTCCTCTATTGGAGCGGGATGCTCGACGGTTTCGAGGCGCGCACCTACGACTGGAGGGCACGGGTTCTGGCCGGATCAAATCCGGTCGCGCCGCCCATCAGGGTCATCTTTCTCGACCAGCAGAGCCTGGATTGGGGCGCAGCCGAGAACGGGCTGAGCTGGCCCTGGCCGCGCGAGGTCTATGGCGCGGTGGTGGACTTTTGCCGCCGGGCCGGGGCCGGGAGCCTGGCCTTTGATGTCCTTTTCACCGAACCCTCGAAATACGGCGTGTCCGACGATCAGGCCCTTGGCCGCGCAAGCGGGGATTATGGGCGACTGGTGCTGCCGGTTTTTCTGGGGCGCGAGACGGGAAGCGCAGGGTCATGGCCCGATTTCGTCTCCGCTCCGGCCATGGCTCTGCCCGGTCTTGAGGCCTGGGCCGCCCGGGAAGGCTTCGGCGTGCCGGAGTTGCCCAGGGCCAGTTTCCCCATTGCGGAATTGGCCGGGCAGGCGAAGCTGCTTGGCAACGTGCATCAGAATCCCGATCCGGATGGGATCTATCGGCGCATCGGGCTCTTTGCCCTCTTTGACGGCCGCCTTGTGCCGTCTTTGGCCCTGGCCGCCTATCTTGCGGCCCACCCGGAGGCTTCCCTCGCCTTCAATGAGCAAGGGCTGATTCTGGACGGCCGCGCGCTGCCCCTTGACCGCTCTGCGCAGGGCCTGATCCTTTACCATGAGCCGCAAGGGACGTATCGTGCCTACAGCGCGGTTTCCATCATCCAGAGCGAACTGCTGCTGCGCGAAGGCAAGCCGCCTCTTGTGGATATGGAGGATTTTCGGGGCGCGTACGTCTTTTTCGGTTTTTCCGCGCCCGGACTGTTCGACCTGCGTCCGGCGCCCATCTCCGGGGTCTATTCCGGAGTGGAGATCCATGCCCAGGCCCTGGGCAACATGTTGGCCGGTGATTTCCTGCGCGAAGCGCCCTTGTCCGTCTCGCTCGCCCTGGCGGCCGCTTTGGCCCTGGCCGCGGCCCTTGCCTGCGCCCTTGGAGCGAGCACGCTCTCGGCCGTGGCGGCTGTGGCCGTCTTTGTCCCCTTGCCGGTCGCCCTGGCCTGCTGGGCCTATGCGGGCGGGTATGTCCTGCCGCTCATGCTGCTGGAGACGGCCACGGGCCTTGGCCTTGGCGTGTCGGTATTGCTTGGATACGCGACGGAGGGACGCCAGAAGCGTTTCATCAAGTCGGCGTTCAAGCAGTATCTGAGCCCGGATGTCATCGAGCAGCTGCTGCGGCAGCCCGAGCGGATGAAGCTGGGCGGCGAGCGCCGCACCCTGTCCATCTTCTTTTCCGACCTGCAGGGATTCACCAGCCTGTCCGAAGGGCTGTCTCCGGAAGAGTTGACCCAGTTCCTGAACGAGTACCTGACGGCCATGACCGACATCATCATGGAAGAGGGCGGGACCGTGGACAAATACGAGGGCGACGCCATCATCGCCTTCTGGAACGCCCCCCTCGACCAGCCCGATCATGCCGACCGGGCGCTCAGGGCCGCGCTGCGCTGTCAGGACCGACTGGCCGAGCTGCGGCCCGTTTTTCGAAAACGCATCGGCTCCGACCTGTTCATGCGCATCGGACTCAATACCGGCCCGGCCGTGGTCGGGAACATGGGCTCCCACGCGCGTTTCGACTACACCATGCTCGGGGACGCCGTGAATCTTGCCGCCCGGCTGGAGGGTATCAACAAGCAATTCGGGACCTACACCCTGGTTTCGGAGGCGGTGCTGCGCGCCACGAGCGGCATCTTTGCCGCACGTGAGTTGGGGCGTGTCGTGGTGGTCGGGCGGCGTGAGCCGGTCACGGTCTTCGAGCCCATGTGGCTTAATCAGAGCGAGGCGCGCAAAGAGGATCTGGACCGTTTCGCCACGGCCCTTGAATTTTTTTATGCGGGAGATATGGCCGCTGCGCTGGCCGGGTTCGGGCAGCTGGCCGGGCGCGATCCGGCCGCGGCCGCGTATGTTCGGCAGTGCCGCGCCTGTCTTGAAAATCCACCCGGTCCGGACTGGACCGGGGCCTGCGTCATGACCTCGAAATAAAGGCTAGTCCGCGTCCGGATAGCGCGCGCGGATGGCTTCGATGACGTCCTGCACCTCCAGAAAGCACTCCACGATTTCCGGGTCAAAATGGGAGCCCGCGTCCTGGCGCAGGACGGCAACAGCCTTCTCGGGAGTCCAGGCGTCCTTGTAGCTGCGCCGCGAACACAGTGCGTCATAGACGTCGGCCACGGCGGTGATCCGCGCCGCCAGCGGGATTTCCTCTCCTTGCATGGGCCTCGCGTCGGTGCCTGTGTATCCGGTGCCGTTCCATTTTTCATGGTGGAAGAGGGCCACTTCGCGGGCCAGTCGATCGACCTCCGTAACCGCTCCGGTAAAGATATCCGCGCCCAGGGCGCAGTGCTTCTTCATGATTTCGTATTCTTCCGGCTCGAGTTTTCCCGGTTTTTTCAGGATTCTGTCCTCGATGCCGACCTTGCCCACGTCGTGCAGCATGGCCGCCAGCCGGATCTGGCTTTTTTCGTACCGCAGTTTGTCGATGTCGATACCCCGGCGCTCTCCCCATCGATGATAGATCTCGGCCGCGTAGGAACCCACGCGCTGGACGTGGGGGCCGGTCTCGTGCGGGTCGCGCAGGGCGGTCATGTTCAGCATGCGCAGGATGAACTCCCGGGCCATGGTGCCGCGTTCGATGGCGCTGCCGGCGTGGGACGCCAGCAGTTGGACCCTGGTCTCCATGGATTCGGTGAACGGTTCGGGCACGCCTTCGGGCTGACTGTTGATGAGTTGCATGACGCCCAGGATGCGGTCTTCCTGCCCGAGAATGGGCACGGTCAGGGTTGAAACGGTGCGGTATCCGGTGGCCTGGTCCAGGGATTCGTTGAAGGAAAACGGGACGCCCTCGGGCAGGTTGCGCATGTCGCGGATGTTGACCATGCAGCGCTCCAGGGCCACATAGCCCGCGATGGATTTTGTATCCAGGGGTAGCGTGGTGCTGGCATAGGCATGCTTGTTGGCTGCGGAGCCGGGAAAGAGGGTGTCGTTGTGGATATTGGCGAAGGTCAGGCGGTCGTCTTCGACCAGAAAGATCGTTCCCGCGTCGGCCTGGGTGATGCTGCGGCCTTCAAGCAGGATCCTGTCCAGCAGGACGCCGACGTCGTTGTAGCGGGCCAGTTCGCGCGACAGTCCGCTGAGCCAGGCGAAGAGGGCGAATCCCGAGCCTCCGGGCACATCGTCGCCGCCACGGCAGACGCAGGCGAACGGGGCGCGGACCGAGGTCCTGTCGGAGGGGCCTTGGAATTCCATGCCCTCGGCAGCCATGTCCATGACCAGGGGCAGGTCCGAGAACCGGTCCCGCATCTGGAGCAGAATGGCATCGAGCTGATCGTCGGTGCGGCCCGGATCGTGGTGGGAGAACATGAGCCATTTGACCCCCGCATCGGCACATCGCCGGGGCCAGGCCGCATAGGTGGAATGGCCCCAGCCTTGCCGAGCCGGGTATTCCACCTCCGTGAACTGCGCATCGACCAGAGCGACATCAACCCCTTGCAGGAACTCGAAGATGCCTTCGCTGACCGGGTCCTTGGTCTGTCCCAGGCTGCATTCGTGGTCACCGCTGAAGAAGAAGGTCCATCCGTCGGCAGTGATGCGGTACGCGGTGTTGCCTCCCGGATGGCGCGTGGCCAGAGTTTCGACCAGGGCCGATCCGATCCTGAATGATTCTCCGGGCTCGAAGTCATGCACTTCGAGATTGGCAGGTAGCTTGTCGAAGGTCACCGGAAAATAGCGGCGGTCCATGATCCCGCTCAGGACGTTGCGGATTCCGTCGCGGCCGATGTTCCTCGGCGCGTGGATGTGGATGCGGCTGCTGGCCGTGAAGATGGGCGCGAACATGGGAAAGCCCAGCAGATGGTCCCAGTGCGCGTGGGTGAAGCACAGGGCGAAGGCGGACGGCCCAGTGGCCATGAGCTCGTTGCCGAGGGTGCGGATGCCCGAACCCGCATCGATGATGATGCGGTCTCCTGCGTCGGTGAGCACTTCGATGCAGGTCGTGTTGCCGCCGTAACGGTGCGTTTCGGGCGATGCCACGGGGATGGACCCCCGAGTGCCTCTGATGATGACTTTCATGGGCGCTCCTGTCTGGTCGTGACGGTTCGGGCTGCGTGTTGTGTACAGTAAAGGGGGTGGTGCGTAAAGTTGCGGTATGAAGTCGGGCGGTGTCTCTTTGTGACGGAATGTTCCGCTGATTTTTCGATGCACTCTTGTCTGGATGCACCGAGGAATCAGCGAAACGTATTTTATCGTGGCGTCCGCGTTGAGCGGCTTAAAGAACGTGTAACGGCCGCGCATCAGTGGCGATGCGCAGGGTAGGAGAAAATTTCAGCGTTTTTAACTGTCGCAAATTAATTGTTTTTACGCACAGTCGTTGGTTAGCCCCACTTCGTTCTCTATGCCTGCGATGGCCCCGATGGCCAGGGTCAGAAAGTCTCCCAGTTCCAGACCGATTTTTTCGCATTCCTTGATGGTCTCGCGGCAGACCGAGGCGGCGAAGGCCTTGTCCTTCATTTTCTTTTTGAGGCTCTTGGCCTCCATGCCCTGCATGCGCGTCGGGCGGACCAGCGCCGCCGTGTGGATGAGGCCGGTCACGGTCTCGCCGCAGCGCAGGGCGTAGTCGAACTGAGTCTCGGGCTGGTTGCCGTTCATCTCGTTGTGACGGGCGATGGCCTGGACAGCCTCGTCCGGCAGCTTTCCGGTCAGTGTTTCGGCGGTTAGCAGGCCGTGTTGTTCGGGTGTGTCCTTGGTCTGGGGATAGTCGAGGTCGTGCATAAGCCCGGCCAGGCCCCAGATTTCGGGGTCGTGACCCAGGCGGGCGGCCAGGGCGCGCATGACGGCCTCGGTTTCCAGGGCGTGGACGAAAAGATGGTCCGGAGCGGAATTTTTAAGCAGTTCGAGTGCTTCAGTGCGAGCGAGCATGGTTCCTCCTTCGGTTGGAAGGTTGAGAGATCATGCATTTCGCGGACGTGGTCAAGGATTCAGCAGCAGGATGCCCCGCGCTTGCCCGGCAGCCAGGTCTGGATGATGTAATCCGCACAGCCGACGCCGGGGGTGACGGTGAGGGCGCTGGTGGGGCAGTTCAGGGCGCAGGCTCCGCACTCCATGCAGGCCTCGCGGTCCATGACCCTGGCTTTGCCTTGGTCCATGGCAAAGATGCGGTGCGGACAGAGCGTGGCGCAGATCCCGCAGCCAATGCATTTGTCCTCGTCATAGGCCAGGGTGGCCACGTCTTCGAGATAGCGGAAGTTTTTCATCTTTTCCTCACACAAAATTTCCGGTCACAAAGAGGATGGCGGCGAGAACCGTGCCCGCTGCCAACAGGGGGATGGCCTTGCGCATTTCCTTTTCCACCCCGGAAGGGGAGGTGTAAGGCGTGGAGCCGGTGAAGTTGAGCCCGAGCCAGGATGCCATGACCACGGTCCACAGCCCCGCGCCCAGAACCCGGACCGTGGACTGCTCGGGGAAGATGGCCGGGAGCAGCACGGCCAGGGCCAGGCCGAGGCCCGCGCCGCCCAGGGAAAAAAGGCGCGTGCGCAGCGCGGGCAGGAGCAGGGGAAAGAGAATCGCTCCGGCGGTCAGGCCCAGACCCGTGGCCAGCGCGGCCAGGATCCACCGTTCGCGAATGGTCTGCCAGGAGAATTCCGGGCCGATGAGGCTGAGCAGTGCCGCCACAAGGAATGACGCGAGGATCAGCTTCCATCCCAGGACCAGTTCCACAGGGATGACTTCGGCGCGTTCCCTTACGGTGAAGGTCACCGCGCGCATGGCCTCGTCCTCGCCGTGGTCCAGATAGCGGGGCAGGTCCTGGGCGCGGACGGGGCCGAAGACCGCCTCGAACCCGCAGGCCTTGCGCAGGTCGCGGGCCCGCACCCCGTTAGCCCCGAGCTGGGGCAGGATGAGGCGGCGGTGGGAGACGATGCGTTCAAGGCCGCTCTTGCGCACTTGGTCGGATATGCCTGCCGCGCTGAACGTTCCCTTGCCGCCTGCGCACCAGACATTGATGCCGCGCGTGTCGGCCACCAAGAGCCAGAGGTCCCGCCCGGCGAGGGTGAAGCGGACCGTGTCGAAGGTCAGCTTGTAGTTGGCCGTGACGATGACGGGCGCTTCGGGACCGGGGTTGCCAATGGCATAGAGACCGGGGTTGACGGTGTAGTTGTTGCGGTCAAGGCCAAGCCGCGCGCGGCAGGTCCCGAGCCGGTCCCAGGCGGTGGGGCTGGTCCGGATGCGAGGAATCCGCCGCGCGGCGGCGGGCAGAAATCCGTCCACATAGTGCTCGATCAGGTAGCCGGGAAGGTCGTCCACCCCTGCACCAGGGGCTGGCGGAGGCCCTCAGCAGGCACCCGATGTCGATGGCGGAGGGCCGGAAATATCGTTTTCCGAGCAGGAGGGCGCGCAAGGGGCGGGCGGTGCCATGGGAAAGGGCTGCAAGGGTTTCATGAGGTCCTACAAAGAGATGATGAGGTTCTTGAACGTAGCCAGGCGATCCTTGTCCGCGCAGTAACAGATGCGCGGTCCTTCGATTTCGCCACGGATCAGCCCCGCCTCCTTGAGTTGCTTCAGGTGCTGGCTGACCGTGGACTGGGCCAGGGGCAGAATGTTCACGATGTCGCCGCAAATGCAGCTGTCCACCTGCAGCAGATGCCTGAGGATCGCCACTCGTGCCGGGTGCCCGAGGGCCTTGCACATGGTGGCCAGGGTTTGGTCATTGGTCATGAATCGCTCCCGTCGAACGTATCGTATATCGTAGAAATACGATGATGCTCGCTTCATGTCAACCTGTGCCCCATGTTGAGTTTTGCCACCTCAAGGAGCATGATGAAGCAATACAGTATGAGGAGGTTTGCATGCGCTGGAAACAATTTCTGACACCGGTCCAATCCATGAACGCCGCCGAGGCCCGCACCTTTCTGGCTGGCAAGACGCCGCAGGATGTGATTGTCCTCGATGTCCGCCAACCAGGGGAGTACGAAGGGGGCCACATTCCGGGGGCAAGGCTGATACCGATGGCGATCCTGACCGACTCCCTGGACGATATCGATCCGGCCAGACCGGTACTTGTGTATTGCGCCATCGGCGGGCGCAGCCGCATCGCGGCCCAGACTCTGGCCGGCAAGGGGTACGACCACGTCATTAACCTCAGTGGCGGCTTCAAGGCCTGGAACGGCCAGACTGCTCACGGGGCAGAAGAGGAAGGGGTCGATATTTTCGCTGAACTGGACAGCGTGGAGTCGATCCTGGCCACGGCCTATTCCCTGGAAGAGGGGTTGCGCGATTTCTATCTGCGCATGCTGGACCGGGTGGAGGACGAAAAGGTGAAGAGCGTGTTCCGCCTGCTGGCCGACATCGAGATCAAGCACAAGGATCGCCTTTTCGCCGAATACACGCGCTTTACGGGCAAGGATGACCGTGGGACGTTCGAATGCCAGTTCGTCACGCCGCTCATGGAAGGTGGGATGACCACCGAGGAATACATGGATCGCTTCAAGCCCGATTTTGGCAGCCCGGTGGACGTCATCTCCCTGGCCATGTCCATCGAGGCCCAGGCGCTGGATCTGTATATCCGATCCGCCGCGTGGACTCAGAACGACGAGAACCGTACCCTCCTCGAACAGATAGCCAGCGAGGAAAAGACCCACTTGGAGCGTCTGGGGCAGTTGTTGGACGAAGTGCTGAGCGAGGAGGCTGAGGCAAAACGATGATGCCAGGTTCGTATGTCCGTTAAAATTGGTTCATCCGGCTTGAGCGTCCATAAGCCTGGTCGGCGCAATACATTCAACCATGTCTCGTTCAAGCAGAAAGGACCGCTTGCAGGAATATATTCTCCGAGTCGTAATCGCGAGCGTTCCGTTTTCCACCTGGGATTCTAAATTTTGTTTAAAATTTTTGGAGTAGAAAGCAGTAATTTTTTATATACAATGTAGCAATACAGAATAAAGATGGATTGCCGCGTTTCGCTCGCAATGACGTTGTAGCTGATCCGTCATTGCGAGAAGCCAGGCTCTGCGTGGGAGTCTTCGACGTGGCAATCCATGCTTTTATTCGACAGTTGCAGCGTTTAAAAATGATGGATGCTATTCGATACGTCCAACAACAATCTGTAAATATATGTTCGCTTCAGCCGGATGAACCTTAAAATTTAGGGTCGGGACGGATTGAATATTTTTTGATGAGCCAGGGCATTTCGGCAGTTTTTGTCGTGTCCGACAGGCAATGAGTAGGTATTTGGATAAGATTTGCGCACTGTGTACGGACTTTGCGCAAGGTTTTTTGACCAAAACACTCATGATTAGGACGGAGGAATGAAAATTCATGTCATGACAACGTGTTGCATCTGAAAAGTCGCTTAGGCACGCCCCTTGCTCAATGGTAAGTCCAAGGCCCGGCAAAAGCGCCGGGCATACCAAGATTTCGAGGAGGAAATGTCATGAAGCAGTTCTGTTACCTTTTCTGGCTTGCCGGGATGGCGACTCTTGTTGCTTATGGCTGGAGCGATACACTTTTGAACCAGGTCTCGGATGTCGTGCAGTTCATGGGGCAGCTTGTAGCTTTTGTAACCGCCTGAGTCCGGAAGGGCTGGTTTTCGCGTATTCACGACCGGGAGGAACTGGCGCCTCCCGGTCGTGTTTTTTTGAGAGGGGGGGCCGAGGCTCGCCCTGCACAGGATGATGGACAGCGGTCCGTTGTTCCTGGAGGGGCAGGTACTTGTCCGACGTCCCGACCTGCATGCCGGTTGCGCTCAGACGGTGCGCAAGATAGGCATGAGACATGTCCTTTGCCGTCCTTTATTCTCCGGAACACTCGGCCTGGGTCCGCTACGAGCGCCCACAGGCCGTTTTTTCAGTTCGCACCCACGAGCAGATCCCTCCGCTTGTCACCCAGCTCGAAGACCAGGTCGAAAAAACAGGCCTCCATGCCGTGGGCTTTCTGGCCTACGAGAGCGGGAGCGCCTTTGACCCAGCCATGCCGCGCGCGTCCTGCGGATCTTTTCCCCTGGCCTGGTTCGCACTCTTCGACGCCCCCGTCCCCTTGTCTCTTGGTCCGGCCCCGCCTTTTCCGGTACTTGACTGGGTATCCGAGCTGGACTCCTGCGTTCATGAACGCGTGCTGACGCGAATAAAAGCGTATCTGTCCCGCGGCGAAACCTATCAGGTCAATTTCACGCATCGACTGCGCTCCCGTTTCGACGCGGACCCCTGGGATTTCTTTTGCGGACTGGTAAGCCGCCAGCCGTCACCCCACGGGGTCTTTATCGATACGGCTGATTTTGCGGTGTGCAGCGCTTCGCCGGAGATGTTTTTCGAGCGTGATGGTGAAGAAATCTGGTCCCGCCCCATGAAGGGCACCGCTCCACGGGGCCGCTGGCGCGAAGAGGACGAGGCCATGGCTCATGCTCTTGCGGTATCGGAAAAGGAGCGGGCCGAAAACGTGATGATCGTGGACATGGTCAGAAACGACCTCGGCCGGGTCTGTTTGCCCGGCAGCGTGCATGTGCCGGAGCTATTCCGCGCGGAACGTTATCCCACCCTGTGGCAACTGACCTCCCTGGTTCGCGGACGCACGACGCAGTCGACGGCGCAGGTTATGGCGGCCCTGTTCCCGGCCGCGTCCATCACCGGCGCGCCCAAGGTCCGGACCATGCAGATCATACAGGAGCTTGAGCTCTCGCCACGCCGCATCTACACTGGGAGCATCGGCGTCATGAGCCCCGGCCGCAGGGCGCGTTTCAACGTGGCCATTCGCACGGTCCTGGTCGACAAGTCCCTGAGCGTGGCCGAGTACGGGGTCGGCGGCGGAATTGTCTGGGATTCGGATCCCGCGGCGGAATTTCGCGAGACGCGCATCAAGGCTCGCGTGCTGGCCGCGCCGGAGCATAAGTTTGAGCTGCTTGAGACCATGCGCTGGACGCGCGGCGAGGGAATTTTTCTGCTGGAGGAGCATTTGCACCGTTTGGGGGAGAGTGCCGGGTATCTGGGGTTCGCCTTTGATCAGCATGCGCTGCGTGTCGGTCTTGAGCGCGAAGTGTCCACAGCCAAGGGAACCGAGGGCGTATTGCGGCTGACGGTGGACAGGGAGGGCGCTTGGAGCGTCACGCAGCGCCCCCTGCCTGAGCCGTCACCTTGCCATGTGGCCTTGGCCCTGACGCCGGTGGACGCCAAAAACCCCTTTCTTTTTCACAAGACGACCATGCGCGAGGTTTACGACCAGGCCAAAAGCCAGGTGCCGGGGATGGACGATGTGCTGCTCTGGAACGAGGACGGGGAGGTGACGGAGTCCACCATCGCGAACCTGGTCGCCGAGCTGGATGGCGAATTGATCACTCCGGCCCTTGCCTGCGGCCTTCTTCCGGGCACCATGCGCGCCCGTCTGCTGCACGAAGGCCGGATCAGGGAAGGGGTGGTGCGCAAGGTGGATCTGCCCCGCTGCACGGCGTTGTGGCTGGTCAACTCCGTGCGGGGGTGGCGGGAATGCGTCCTGGTAAAACCGGAGGGCTGCTAGTCGGTATCGTGTCCGCGCCGGTACATCCAGGCCGCGGTCAGGCCGATGACCACGAAGACGATATCGCGGACAATGTAGAAGACCATGTCCTCCGAGGCCGAAGGGGCGCTGGAGAAGCATCCGCAATTAAGGTCGATGCCCCTGACATAGGCGCTGGTCACGGCGGCAAGGAAGGCCAGGAGCATGGCGTTGGCCAGAAGCAGGGCCGGTCCGGTCCAGGCGCGGCAAATGAGCAGGATGGCCACGATCATTTCCAGCCAGGGCAGGGTCAGGGCTGTGAAGTTGACCAGTACGTCGGGCAGGATGAGATAGCTGGCCACGCTGACGGCGAAAGCGGACGGGTCCAGGATCTTCTGCGGAGCGGCGGCTACGAAGACAAGGGCCAGGGCCAGGCGCGAGCCCCGGGCAAGGGAAGCTGCGTTCATGATTGTTCTCCCTGGGTTTCAGTGACCGGCGGGTTGCCATCCTGAGGTGATTCCGGGGTCGGAATTTCCTGCGGTTCGGGCTGAAGCGGAGTCTGTTCTTCTGGCGCGGGATCGGCCGGAGCCTGCTCCGCCGGGTCCGGCTGCGGGGGGGCCGGGTCCAAAGATGGCTGGTCCGGCGGGGCGAGCTCCTGGGGCAGACTCATCTGTCCCGGATCGATGGTCCCGTTCGGTCCTGTTTCCTGAGACGCATTTTCAGGCAGTTCAGGGAGTGTCGGCTCGATGGCTGGGGCTGTTTCCATCGCCTCCAGCGAGGCGGGCGCGGAGGCGTTTGCCGCGGTCTCATCCACTTCCAACGCTTCAACTTCCGTTTCAAGCGGCGTATCCTGGGGCTCGGTCTGTTCGCCCGTAGCGACGGGCAGACCCTGGTCCCGCCACAGCGACCAGCCGTTTTTGAGCACCCGCACATCCTGCAGCCCCATGCTTTTGAGCTGCTCGGCAAGTTCATGGCCCAGTTCGCAAAATTCACCGTCGCAATAGGTGATGATTGTCATCCCTTCCAGCCGTTCCCGCACCGCCGGAAAATTCTGTCCGAAAGACATGGGGTCAAGGGCCAGGGCGCCTTCGATATGCCCCTGCGCGTATTCGCCTGCTTCCCGCGCATCGACAAAGACAGCCTGTCCGGAATGGAAAAGGGTGATTGCGTCGGCCAGTGGTATCTCGCCGCGTTGAACCGCGACCTGCGCCGCGATTTCCGGATCCGGGATCAGCGGCAACCTGTCTGATCTGGTGGCGTTGAAGGCCAGAGCCAGCCCTACGGATATGCCGATGATGATCACGGTCTTTATGCCGAAAGAAATTGATGGTTTCATGCATTGCTCCTGGTGCTTGGCCGTGTTCCTACGGCCTCACGCCCTGCAAGGCAAGGGCGGGGTGGTGTACCTGCATTGCCATGGGCAAGCCGTGTGTCTTTTTTGGCCAGGGTTGTGAGGGGTGGTGGGCAAGGAAAAAGGGGCCGAATTGGTACACCCGGCCCCAGTTTTCTTGACGGCCCGGACGAAATGGAAGTCACCCGGCACCGAGAAACGATGACCAGCGCCGTCCTCTTGAAGTTTTTTCGGGGGCGTGTCTGTCAGCATCATGCCACAAGTTTCTGAAGGCGAACGGCGCTTCGCCGACAGGCAGCTCCGATCGCATATTGAGTTCCGGCTCAAGGCGCGTTACACGGACCCTCCTGCGTGAGCGAATCAACCTCACACGTGCATCGCGGACAACGCGCAGGCGTTGGCATGGAAAGGTTCCAGGCTTCGGGGATCATGACCGGCCGCGTGATCTGACCCAAGCGGCTTGCAAGCCGACCGTTGTCATCAAAGAATGCCATTCAGACGACCTGCATCAATCGATCCGATATATCCTGCTGCCAGCAACACCTGATGAGACACAAATATTATCTTCGCAAAAAAAGACGTACCCGGCCCTCTGTACTCGCAATGCTGCTCGCCCTTGTCCTTGGCGGAATTTTGGTCGTGTTTCTCATGGAAACGTATCGGCCCGAAATCCCGACCACTCAGCCCTTGGACGTCAACGCAACCAATGCGACCAATGCCACGCTGGACATCACCACCGAACCTGTTCCCCATGAACTGCCCGTGGAGGAACCCGTCCGCGAGTCCGTGCAGGAATATCTGATCAAGGACGGAGATACTCTAGGCGCCATTTTCACGCAGCATCAGATTTCCCAGACGACCCTGCATCAGGTCATGGAGGCCGACGAGCAGATCCTGGCTCTGGACATCATCCGGCCCGGTTACAAGCTGACCTTTTCCTTCAACGAAGACTGGTCGCTGGGGGAAATGGAACTGTACATCCATCCGGCCCGTCAGATTCTGTACCGCAGGGTCGACGCGAACAATTTCGAATTCGAGGAAAAGATCCATCCCGGCACCTGGGTGCAGCAGACCATCGCCGGCGATATTCGGGGCAGCTTTTTCCTGTCGGCCCAGCGCGTCGGGCTGAGCGAGGCCGAGATTGCGAACATCACGGACCTGCTCAAGACCCGACTCAATTTCAGGCGTGAAATGCGTCTTGGCGACACATTTCAGGTCGTGCGGACCCAGCAGTTCGTCGGCGAGGAGTTTACGGGGCAAAGCCAGATCCTCGGGGTGCGCATCCTCTGTGGCAAAAGGGGGTACGACGCGTTCCTGTTTTCGGATGGCAAATATTATGACAGCGAAGGCAACAGCCTGATTCGGGCTTTTACCCGCTACCCCTTCAAGGGCACGTATCGTCTGACCTCTTCCTTCAATCCCAAGCGGCGTCATCCCGTCACCGGAAGAATCGCCCCGCACAACGGCGCGGACTTTGGCATGCCCACAGGTACGGCCATCCATGCCCCTGGTGATGGCGTGGTGACCCGAACCATGACGCATCGTTTCGCGGGCAAATACATCGAAATCCGCCACAACGACCGCTATTCCACGCGCTATCTGCATCTGAACAAGATTCTGGTCCGCAAGGGCCAGACCGTCAAGCGCGGAGACCTCATCGCTCGGTCCGGCAACACCGGCCGTTCAACCGGCCCGCACCTGCACTACGAGTTTCATATCAACGGCCGCCCTGTGAATCCCCTTACCGCGCCCATACCCTTGCTGGCATCCATCCCAAAGGATCAGCGTCAAACTTTCAAGTTCAAGGTCGCCGAACTGGTCGCCCTCATGGACCAGGCCCAGGCCGAAATTGCCGTGAAGCTCTCCGAGGCTGCGGTTCAGTGAAGTCCTGACGAACGTCGCACCCTCCCACACCATGCAGTGTCTCCAGCTGTCACAGGTGCGCCGGTTCTCGGTCGCCAGATGCTTGAGGCTGCCTGTCATGGCATGGGAATTTGCAGAATTTCACGCAGACAGCTCAAAATCCCTGAGAGAAGAAATGGAAAATATACAATAAAAAGGGAAGAGTGTTGGGAAAGGATCAGAAGGGTAATGTTTGAACGTCGAGAACAGTAATGTCGGCGGTTGAAAATTCCTGGTCCGGATGGACTGGTGCTTGCTCTGTGCGGCAAATTGCCGTACAAAATTTTGAAAAGGAGGATGCAGACATGCAAAGCGCTCGACTTGAAGCCCGGATCACCCCGGATTTACACGCGCTGCTCAAACGTGCCGCCGAAATTCAGGGCCGCACCATGACTGATTTTGTGGTCGCCGCCGTCCAAGACGCTGCGCGGCAGGCCATCGAGCAAGCCGAGGTGGTCCGCCTGTCGCTGGCCGATCAGGAATGCTTTGCCCAAGCCTTGCTTTCGCCGTCGGCACCGGCTCCGGCCCTGGAGCGGGCTTTCGCCCGGCGTCGTAATCTTCTGGACGTGGAATGAGCGCTCCGTTTCGACTCAAGCCGTTTGACGCGACCCACGACCGCTCCGCGTTCAGATGTGGCACAGAACAGTTGGACAGCTATCTGCGCGAACAGGTCAGTCAGGACATTCGTCGCCGCGTGGCCGCCTGCTTTGTGGCCCTTGCTGATTCCCAGCGCATCGCGGGCTACTACACCGTTGCATCGGCCAGCCTGCTCTTGGCCGATATTCCGGCCGCCATGGCCAAAAAACTCCCGCGTTATCCGACAGTTCCGGCAGTGCGTCTTGGCCGCTTGGCCGTGGATTTGGAATTCCAGGGACAGGGTCTGGGAGGTGCGCTTCTTGCCGACGCCCTGGATCGCGCCGCCTGCTCCGAGATCGCGGCCCACGCTTTGATGGTCGACGCAACGAACGAAATGGCGGGGGTCTTTTATCGGCATCACGGCTTCATCGCCTTGCCCGATTCCTCGCACGTCCTTTTTTTGCCCTTGGCGACCTGGGTGAAAAATAGCAAATAAGCTCGCACCAGATACTTCCGGGGGAAGCGAGTCTCGCGGTCACAGTCGGGCGCATCAAGGTCGCCTGGACGGCGAACACGTATACCGTGTGCCATTCTGGTTATCGATAGAGCAACGGTGAAAAGTCCCTTCCTGGTTACTTTGTATTACCAAAAAATATTATCAAAAAAGAAGGGCCTATGATTTTTATCATAAGCCCTTTATTTTTCTGGTCGGGATGAGAGGATTTGAACCTCCGGTCTCTGCGTCCCGAACGCAGCGCTCTACCAGCCTGAGCCACATCCCGAATGAGGAAATGGCATCTACCTAAGATGATTTTGGTTGGCAAGGATTATTTTTAATTTTCCCCGTGTTGTCAGAGTTTTATTTTTTCACTAAAAGGGCGGGTAAACAAATATTTATGAATTCCGGGTGATCTACCTACGCATACCCCATGATCTTCCCGGATGGGTGAAAAAATGACTACAGCTTTTCGCGTGCTGGTGGTGGATGATGAACCCGCGCTCCGGGAGATCTGCGAAGAGGCGCTGTCCGGCGTAGGCTACGACGTGGCTCTGGCCACCAATGGGCAGGACGCCCTGGGCAAGCTGGGGGGGCAGGGGTTTGACCTGGTCATCAGCGATCTGCGTATGCCCGACATGAATGGTCAGGATCTCTTGAGCCAGATTCGCCAGCGGCATCTGGACGTGGATTTTCTGGTCATGACCGGCTACGGGACCACGGAAACCGCTGTGGACATCATGAAGAACGGCGCGGCGGACTACATCGCCAAGCCCTTTGACATCAAACACCTGCTTCTGCGGGTGCGCTCCATCCTCGAACAGCGCCGGAGTCGTCAGGAGCAGGAGAAGCTCTCCGCCGTGGTGCGGATGCTCGGCCTCAGCAAGCGGCTCGGCTCGCAGCTCAATCATGTGGCTGTGGTGGAGGAGTTTCTTATCCATCTACACGAGAATTTCTCCCCCGACGCCATCTGCCTGCTGTTGCCGGAAATGCTTGAGCGCGGCCCAAATCTCATGCAGGGACGTCTGCTTGAAACCAACGAGATTCTGCGTGTCTTCGTGACCAAGCTCTGCGACAGGATCCTGCAGCGCGGAAAATCCTACCTTCTCGATCAATTCACCCTGCAGCAGTCATCCTTCAACTCGGCCCTGTTTCCCGGCGGCTTTCCCTATTCGGTCATGGCCGTGCCCCTGGACCTGCCGCAAAAGCGCATTGGCGTCATCACCCTGGTCCGCGACCGGGAGAATCAGCTCTACTGCGAGCAGGATCTCCAGTTGCTGGGCGTGTTCGCGTCCCACACCGCCTCGGCCCTGCAGAACTCCCACCTCTACTCGCGCTTGCGGACCATGAATCAGGACGTGATCCGTTCTTTTGCCCAGGCCGTGGAACTCAAGGATTATTATACGCGCGGGCATTCGGAGCGCGTGGCCGAGTACGCTTGTCGGCTCGGCCGCACCCTGGGGCTTGGCAGCAAGGAGCTTGAGCGCCTGCATATTGCTGGCATGCTCCATGATATCGGCAAGATAGGAATTCCAGACCATATTTTGAACAAGCCCGGCGCTCTTTCTGACGACGAATATGAGAACATGAAGCGCCACAGTTCCATGGGCCGGGAAATTCTGGGTCAGGTCGGGGCCATGAACGACGTGACTCAGATCATCTACCACCACCACGAACGCATGGATGGGCAGGGCTACCCAGATGGGCTGCAGGGTGACGCAGTGCCCTTCATGGCCCGCATCATCTGTCTGGTCGACAGCTACGAAGCCATGACCTCCAACCGCGCCTATCGCCAGTCCCTGCCCTTGACCAAGGTCATGTATGCCCTGGACAGGGGGGCCGGAACGCAGTGGGACAAGGAACTGACCGATGTGTGGATGTCCATCGTCGAGCAGGAACGGCCCGGTTTTCCACCGCAGTGATGTTTTGCCTGTCCGCCTTTGTTCACCCGTTGCCGGTCCCTGCCTTGAGGGGCTCAGGCGTGCGGCCTGACCTGTCGGTGCTTCCATGACCCGTTCTTTTCTGTATCCCGAAGATTATGCTCCGGCACGGCTGGACAGCATCCTGGCGCGACACCTGGGCCTTGGGCTCAGGCACTGCCGTCTCCTGATCCGGGAAGGGCGCGTCTTGGTCGATGGGCGGGCATGCGCCAAGGGTGCGTTGGTCCATCCCGGCCAGCAGATCAGTGTGACCATTCCTCGCGGTGAAAACCCCGTTTGCGCTGATGTCCGCATTGTCGCCCGTTCAGAGCGGTTCGCGGCCCTGTCCAAGCCTGGGAACCTTCATACCGTTGCGGGACGGGGGCAGGAGTGTCTTGAAGCCTGTCTGCCGGGTCTTGGCCTTGACGGGTGGGCATTGCTCAATCGTCTGGACTGCCTGACCAGCGGGCTGGTGCTGAGCGCGGGTGGCACCGAGAGCGAGTTGGCCTACAAGAACTGGCAGGATGCGGGGCTGGTCTGTAAGTGGTATCTGGCCCTGGCCAGGGGCCGGGTGGAGCGCCTGGAGCTGCGCGGCCGGATTCTTGACGACAAGCGCCGCGTGGTCCGCGTGACCGCAGAGGAGGACGAGCCCCTGCGCTGGACTCTGGCCCGCCCCGTGCGCCTTGTTGACGGCAACACCCTGCTCCTAGTGCGGATTTTCAAGGGCCGAAGGCATCAGATCCGGGCCCATCTGGCCAGTGCCGGACATCCGCTGGTCGGCGATCCGGTCTACGGCGCAGGCGAGCCCGGCGGGCTCTTTCTGCATCACTGGCGGCTCGACATGCCGGGATTCTCGGCATCGCTTCCGCCTGACTGGCCCGGTGTTGATACCGGGCAAGCGCACAGTCTCCTGCATGTCTTTGATGCAGGTCCGAACCAATAGCTGCCGTGCAGCGCGTCGCCGTGAATTCAACCTGAAAACCAGCGGGAAGAACATATGAAAAAAACATGTCTGGCCATTCTTTTCTGTCTTGGCCTTGCCTCCTGTTCCGTGGCCACGGCGAGGGGGCTTGAGGATGGGCGCCTCAAACCGTGCCCGAAATCGCCCAATTGCGTGTCTTCAGAAGCCCCCGGCCGCGATCTTGCGCCCTTCGCCCCGGCGGATGGTGACGGCTGGGAGCATCTGCGCCGGGTCATCATTTCGCAGGGAGGCAGTATCGAGGCTGAGGATGCGGGCTACCTGCACGCGACTTTCCGCTCACGGGTCTTCGGTTTTGTGGATGATCTGGAATGCCGGATGGATGGGGATGTCATTCATGTCCGCTCCGCGTCACGCACCGGGTGGTGGGATCTTGGGGCGAACCGCCGCAGGGTGGAGCGGTTGCGCAAGGCGTGGTCCACAGAGACCGTACAGTAGCCTTGCGAAGCGGGCAGGTTTCCCTGCCCGCGCAGTTTCAATCGAAAAGGGCGCTGGCGAATTCCTGGCCCGAGAAGGGGCGCAGGTCTTCCATTTTCTCGCCGAGCCCGACAAAGCTGATGGGAATCTTGAACTCGAGCGCGATGGCCACGATGATGCCGCCCTTGGCCGTGCCGTCCAGCTTGGTCAGCACGATCTCGTCCACGGGTGAAGCCTGGGAGAAGAGTTTGACCTGGGACAGGGCGTTCTGGCCCGTGGTCGAATCCAGCACCAGGATGGTCCGGTGCGGTGCGCCTTCGAGCTTCTTGCCCAGGACCCTGTTTATCTTTTTGAGCTCTTCCATGAGGTTGTGCTTGGTCTGCAGGCGTCCGGCCGTGTCCACGAAGACCAGGTCGTATCCTTCCTTCATGGCGTACTCCACGGCTTCGAAAGCCACGGCTGCCGGATCGCTGCCGTGCGCCTTGGCGTAGAATCCCGCCCCGACCCGTTTGGACCAGACCTGCAACTGCTCGATGGCCGCCGCGCGGAACGTGTCTCCGGCCGCGACCAGGACCTTGCGGCCCTGCATCTGGGCGCGGTGGGCCAGCTTGGCGATGGTCGTGGTCTTGCCCGCGCCGTTGACGCCGATCATGAGAACCACTTCCGGCGGCTGCTGCACTGTGGGTGTCCTTGGCTCCATGAACACCGAGGCCAGCTCTTCCTTCAACAGGGCCTTGAAGGTCGCCGCGTCGCGGGTTCCGGCCTGGCGCAGCTTGGGTTTTAGCCGTTTTGAAAGTTCCTGGGTGGCGTTCACGCCCACATCGGCCATGAGCAGGATCTCTTCGAGCTCTTCCCAGAACGCGTCATCATAGCTTCCGGTCATGGACAGGAGCTGGTCGATGCGCATGGTCAGCTGTTCGCGGGTCTTGCCGAGCCCCGCGGAGAGCTTCAGGAAAAGCCGGTTGCGTTCGTCTTCCTCGTCCTCGAGCTCAAGGGCCAGGGCCATGCGGTACTGCAATTCGGACCTGAACTCGTCGACATGGTCGTACTCCATGTCCAATAGCCACTTGTCGAAGCGGCGTATGAAATCCTCCGCCTCTTCGCCCGGAACTTCCAGCTGGGCAAAGAGAAACCGGAGCCTCTCCCACAGCACGTCTCCGCGCTTGTTCACACCATCGAGAATATGAACCATCCAGGTCGAGAGTTTGGGCTCCGCCTCGCCGAGGGCCTGTTGCAGCGATTTCTGCCAGGGCATGAGCTCGTCACCGGCCGACGGCTTTTCCTGAAAAAGGATTTTTTCGGCAGGCTCGGCCTGGGGTGCGGGTTCATTGTCTTCAGACTTGCCTCCCAGCCCGAAAAGCCTGCGCCAGCCGCCATCTTTGCGGGCCGGGGCCGGATCGGCAGGGGCTTGCTGCGGTGGTACGGGCGCGGCAGGGATTTGCTCCGGGGCCGCAGGCTCGGCTTCGGCCTCGACCTTCTGCCCGGTTTGCGCGGGCAGCACTTCCTCTTCGGGCGCTTCCTCAGCAGATGGCGCAGGCGCAGAAAGCTTCGCAGAAGGGGTCTCGTCTGCCGAATCAGCCTGTCCGGCCGTTTCCGGCTCCTGGGGCGGAGTCGGTTGCGGCTCTTGATCGGTCGGTTGTTGCGGCTGGGTGGCATCCTGGGGCGCTTCGTCCGTTCCCCAGAGTTTTTTTATGCGTGAGAAAAAGCCCATGTTCTGGTCCTTTGGTGGAGTTGTTCGAAAAAAATCAGCCGTCGAGATCGGTAAAGATGTTTTCCCAGGTGATCTTGCCCTGGTCCTTGCGCACCTGCCGCAGCAGCAGATACACGGCCCCGCTTCCGCCGTGTCGGGGCAGGGCGGTGGTGAAGGCCAGGATGATGCGCTTCAGCGGGGCCTGGGTCAGCCAGTTGGTCAGTTCCTGCCGCAGCACGCCCCGGCCCATGGGGGAGTTGCGGCCCCGGCCGGGGATGAGCAGCACGCAGCGCTTGCCTTCCATGTAGCTGCGCCGCAGAAAGTCAAGGACCGCGAATCTGGCCTGGTCCGTGTTCATGCCATGCAGGTCGAGGTGCCCCTGCACGCTGAATTCCCCGTTCCTCAGCTTGCGGAATATCTTGGCGTCAAGACCCCGGACCTGCCCGGTCATGAATTCGTGGGTGTACTCCATGTCGAACTCGATGTTCTCCTCGAGCAGCCTGGCGAAGGACGGCGGCGCTGGAGGGACCGTTTCCCGGGGACGCGGGGCTCCGGCGATGTCTCTGCCTTTTTTTGACAGGGGCTCGACGTCGGAGAATGCATGCAGAAACAGATCGTCCTCGGAGTCGCATTCCCGTGCGTCATCATCCGGGCGCGGGCTGGCCGGCGGAGCGGATTTCACGCGTTTTGGCTTTTTTTTAAGCCTGGACCGCAGGGACTGGTCTTTCTCAAGGGATTTGAATGGATTATGCATGTAAGGATTCCGCAATGGTCAAGGCTCCATACATAAAAACACCGCCGAGGGCAAAATCTTACGACGGGCATCCGCGCCGGGTCTGTGGACAAGGAGCCTGCTCGTCTGATACCCGGAAGTCTTGACAAATCAAGGCGATTTTTTCTTCACATCCGCCCACGTCAGGGAAAAAGCATGCAGGCATCTTCCGAGGAAAAGGAACGGTTTCGTTTTCTGGTCATCGAGCCGGACGAGGATCTCGCACGGGAAATAATGATCGTGCTTGAGAAGCTCGATGTACAGGCCGAACATGTGCGCGGCCATCTCAAGGCCGTGGCCTTAAGCGAGGACAACCAATACGACTGCCTCCTTGTCGCCACAAGGGGCATCGACATCACAGGCCTGGAATTCTGCGCCCTGGTGCGGGCACGGGAGGCCAGGCGCTCCCTTTCTCCCGCCTACATGATCCTCGTCGGTCCCGAAGAGGATCATGTCTCCGTCTTCAACAGCTCCGAAGATATTGACGACTACATGCTCGGTACATGGATGGATCTTGAACTGGAGTGGAAGATCAAGCGCGCCGTGCGTGCCATGACCTTGTGCCGCGAATTCGGCGCGTCGCGGTTGCTGGACACGGACACCGGCCTGCTGACCCCGGAAGGGCTGCGCACTTTCCTTCACGAAGAGGTCAATCGCATCGGGCGCAGGGAAGGGTGGCTCTCCATGAGCATCCTGTCCGTGCCCGGTCTCGGGGGGCTGCGCGTCAGCTATGGCGAGGCCTGGCTCGAGTGGTTCACCAATGGAATCTGGTCCTCGATCAGGCGGCAACTGCGCAATTACGACCGCCTGGCCTCCATGGACAACGGGTTCCTGTGCCTGATTTCCCCGGACCTCAACGAGGAGGGAACCAGGTTTTTGCTCGCGCGTCTGGCAGCGGTCATCAGCGAATACCAGTTTCAGGAAAACACGGAGCCATCCACCCATGTGTGTCTTGCCGCACGGTATCTGTGCGTGCGGGTGCGCGGGGATTACAGGCGGTTCGGCCGAACCGGCGATGTGCTCTGGGGATGGCTGCGCGAGAAGATGGCCGAGCCCATGTCTGAAGGCATCATGGGCTACACCGGCACCGTGGACCTCAACCTTCAGGTGGCTCCGACTCTCTTCCCGAAGACTTGATCCTCAATCGAAGGCCTGGCTGACGAGCATCTCCACTTTCAGCGCAACTTCCTCCATTACCGGCTGGAAGTCGTTTTCCAGGAGAAAGACGGGGAGGGTCATGCGTTTGAGTTCAGCCGTAAACATGGGGTTGAAATGGTATCCGGCGTCCGTGGCCAGATAGTCCGCGAGCTTTAAGAGCATGATGGCCGGTGGCGGCGAATCGTCGGAAATGGTGCGGTGATGGGCGTAGACCGCAAGCTGGACATTTTTCGGAAATTTCCACAATTTGAGCGCCTTGGCGCTGAGGATGGGATGACTGACGCCGAACAGTTCGTCCTCGATCTCAAGGGGCGGGTCGCCGCCTGCTTCCCAGAGTCTGGTCATGGTCGTGAATTCTCCCGGCATGAGCGAGGCCATGACCACGTAGCCGATGTCGTGCAGCAGGCCGGCCAGATAGGTGCTGTCCTGTTCTTCCGGGGTCATGGGAAAGAGGTGCGGGTAGAATTGGCCCAGTTTCTTGCACATCAGGGCGGTGCTGAGGCTGTGGGTCCAGAATCTGCGCACCGAAAAAGAGGGCGGGAAAGCGTTCTGGCGCACGGAATCCGAGAGGGTCAGGTAGTAGACGATTCCCTTGACCTCGTTTAAGCCCAGCCGGACCAGCGCTTTTTGCGGGCTGTTGATTTCCTCCAGGCCCCGGTACAGGGGAGAGTTGGAAATGGCCATGATTCGCGCGCAGAGCACCGGTTCCGCGCTCATGGCATCGACGATGTCCTGGAGCCGGGTGTTCGGGGCGTTAAGGAGTTGCCAGAGCCGAAGCACCATCGGCTTAAGCGGAGGCAGGTCGCGGTCGCTGAGTTTGTCCAGATTGATCATGTTTTAAGGTCTTGGTGGAAGAGGGTTGTTTCACGGCCTTGGGCCTTTACGTATTCGTAACAGGGTAGCGCTAGCACAACCGGGCGGAGCAGGGCAATGGGCCGATATTTTGGATCGGACGTATCTCGTTGAAATAAAGGGAGAAATTGATGAAGATAACTTTTCTTGGCGCAGCGCGAACCGTTACCGGCTCCTGTTATGTGCTGGAATGCGAGCAGGCCCGTTTCGCCATTGATTGCGGAATGCATCAGGGCAACCGGGGGATCGAGGCTCGCAACTGGGATGAAAACGGCATGTACCGCCCTGAAGCCATCGACTTCATTCTGCTTACGCATGCGCACATCGACCACTCCGGCCTGCTCCCGCGCCTGGTATCCCAGGGTTTCAAGGGCAAGGTATACACCACGGCTCCAACCAAGGATCTGCTCGGGATCATGCTCGAAGACAGCGCGCGCATCCAGGAAATGGAAGCCCAGTGGCGCAGCACCAAGAAGCAGCGGGTGGGCGCTTCTCCGGTGGAGCCTCTGTACAAGGTTGAGGACGCCCAGAAGGCCCTGCTTCAGCTTCAGACCCAGGAGTACAATCAGGTTTTCGAACCCGCGCCCGGTATCCGGGTCATTTTCAATGATGCCGGTCATATCCTGGGCTCGGCCTTCATCGAGATCTGGATCAAGGAGGGCGACGAAGAGACCAAGCTGGTCTTTTCCGGCGATCTCGGGCGTCCGAACCAGCTCCTTGTGCCCAATCCCCAGACCGTGGAGACGGCGGACTTCCTTTTTCTGGAATCGACCTACGGTTCGCGTAACCACAAGAATGAAACCCAGAGCCGCGAGGAGCTGGCCGAGGCCATCAACTACAGCTACAAGCGTGGCGAGAAGGTCCTCATCCCCGCCTTTGCCGTGGAACGCACCCAGGAACTGCTGTACAGCCTTCATCTTCTGCAGCGGGAAGGGCGGCTCCCGGAGGACATGCCTGTTTACGTAGACAGCCCGCTGGCCATCAAGGCCACGGAGATTTTTCGCCGCCATTGGGACTACTACGATCAGCAGACCAAGGAACTGGTCAAAAACGGCCAGAACCCCCTGGAACTGCCCAATCTTCGTTTTACGCAGACGGTTGAGGAGTCGCGGGCCATCAACGTGTCCAAGGAACCGGCCATCGTCATCGCGGGCAGCGGCATGGCCAACGCCGGGCGCATCAAGCACCATCTGCGGCACAACATCTGGAAATCGGGCGCGTCCATCGTCTTTGTGGGCTTTCAGGCCGAAGGCACGCCGGGCCGGCGCATTGTCGAGGGGGCCAAGACCATCCGGATTTTGGGCGAGGAACTGCTGGTCAAGGCCAAGGTCTTCACCATCGGCGGTTTTTCGGGACACGCCGGGCAGACCCAGATTCTGGACTGGCTGTCCCATTTTCGCAGTCCGGATGTGCAGGTGTATCTGGTTCATGGCGAGCATTCGGGCCAAAAAGTCCTGGCCGAACTGATCCGCGAGAAATTCAACCTGACCGTGCACATTCCCGATTATCTGGATGAATGCCTGCTGGAGAAGGGCGGACGCTTCGAATTGACCGCCAGGCCCACCCTGGCCGCACCGCGCATCGATTGGGATTATCTGTTGGAAGAAACTTCCGGAAAGCTGTCCCAGGTTCGGGAACGGGTGGAGTACCTGCAGCGCATGGGCATGACCAACCAGGTGGAGATTCGCGGCAGCCTGCTGGCCATCAACTCGCGTTTGAGCTCCATCATGTCGGAACTCATGTTCGAGCAGAAGCAGAAACCCGGAAAGGACTAGAGGGGTGCGCATAATCGCCGGGGAATACCGGGGGCGCAGTATTCGCACCACTGCGGGGCCGGGCTACCGGCCCGCCACGGGCAAGGTTCGCGAGTCCCTGTTTTCCATGCTCGAGTCCCTGGGTGTCGAGTGGAGCCGGACCACGGTCGCGGATATTTTCGCGGGCAGCGGCTCCCTCGGCATCGAGGCCTTGAGCCGGGGGGCCCTGGAAGCCGTCTTCGTGGAGAAGGCCGCTCAGGCCGCGAGCCTGATCCGCTCCAACCTGGAGACGCTTGGCGTCGAGCGGCGGCGCTGCGCCGTGGTCAAGGCCGATGCCCTGCGCTGGCTTGACGGCGGCCGCGGGCCGTTCGGGCTCGTCTTTATCGACCCTCCCTACGGCAAGGACCTGCTGCTGCCCGCACTTAAGCTGCTGCTGGACCGGCAGGGGCTTGCACCGGACGGACTGATCTGTGCCGAGGTGGAAGCCGGGTTGGCTTTTGACAATCCGCCCCGAGCGGACCTGGTTCTTCTGCGGGACAAACACTACGGGCAAACAAGGATTTGCATATGGCGCAGAAATTAGAACGCGTGGCCGTCTATCCGGGCACCTTCGACCCCTTCACCAACGGGCACCTGAGTCTGGTGCGCCGTGGACTGGAAGTCTTCGACAAGGTCATCGTGGGCGTGGCCAAGGATTCAGGCAAGAACCCGCTTTTCAATCTTGATGAACGGGTGGAGATGATCCGCGAGGTTTTTCGCGGGCAGCTTCGGGTGGAAGTGGAGGGCTTTTCCGGGCTTTTGGTCGAGTATGTGCCAAGCACGGGCGCCAACACGATTCTGCGCGGTCTCCGGGCGGTCTCTGATTTCGAATATGAATTTCAGATGGCCCTCATGAACCGCAAGCTCAAGCCCAGCATCCACACTGTCTTCATGATGACCGACTACCGCTGGCTCTACATCAGTTCGACCATCATCAAGGATGTGGCCCGGCTTGGCGGCGTCATCGAAGGCCTCGTGCCCGAGAGCATCCTGGCCCGCGTAACCCGGCGCATGGCGGAACTGCGTGGTGACGCTGCCCAGAACATCCCGGCGGAGCCTGATCGGCCATGAGCGAGCTCTCGCTTCTTTGCCTGGTCGGGGCCACGGGCACGGGCAAGACTGCAGCGGCCCTGGCGTTGGCTTCTCAGCTTGGCGGGGCAGTGGTCAATTTCGACTCCCGGCAGGTCTACAGGGGGCTCGATGTGGTCACGGCCCAGCCTACGGCGGCGGAGCGTGCCGTATGCCCTCATGCCCTGTACGGATACCTGCCCCTCGACATTTCTGTGCGGGCCGGGGCCTTTTCGGACGAGATACTGCGTCAGGCGCGGGAGTACCGCAAGCAGGGCCTTGTCCCGATTCTGGTCGGCGGCACCGGGCTTTATCTGAAAAGTCTTGTCGAAGGACTGGCTCCCATTCCCGATATCGATCCGCACATCCGTGAGAATGTGGTCCGCGAGTGCCGGGATGAGGGGTCGCAGGTTCTGCACGGTCGATTGCAGCTCGTTGACCCTGATTACGCCGCGAAGATCCATCCCAACGATCCCCAGCGCATCTGCCGCGCCCTTGAAGTGTTCGCGGCCACGGGCCGGACTCTGACCTGGTGGCATGGCCAGACTCGTCGCCCCTCCGGTCTGCGGGTGCTCAAGATCGGCCTGCAGGCCGATCTTGCAACGCTGACCCCGCGCCTGGACCGTCGCATCAGTCTGATGCTTGAGGCCGGAGCGCAAGAGGAAGTCCGTCTGGCCTTTGAGGGCTGCCCGGACCGCTGCGCTCCTGGTTTTTCCGGCATCGGTTGCCCCGAGCTTCTGTCCGTCCTGTTGGACGGGGTGGACCTGGGGCAGGCAAGGCGGGACTGGTTGCGCAACACCCGCGCCTACGCCAAGCGGCAGTTGACCTGGTTTCACAAGGACAGGGAAATTTTCTGGCACCATCCTGAGGACCTGGACGACATGGTCGACATGGCCCGGCGGTTTGTGGGCGCGGCTTCCCGGGGTTGACTTGCGGATGTAATGAGGTTGCGGACCGCCGAGGCACGGGTTAGAATTTTGTTTTCTTCAAGGAGATGACCATGCGCAGATGCGTGTTTTTTCTGATGCTGATGCTTTGCGGTGCGCTGCCCGTGCTCGCGGACCAGCGAGTCGAGCTGCCCGCAGACGGCGGAGAAGGGCAGCCCCCATTTCTGGAGCGGGCTTTTGATGCCGCCCTTGCGCAGGAGATCCAGTCTGTTTTGGGGGCGCAGCTCGCACCGTCGCGGATGGCGTTCCTGCTGGACATCCTGAGCCGGGACCGGGACGCATTGATTCTTGGCTACAGGGAGATTGCGGACGCGGACGGCGCAGATTCGCTCAACGCCACAAATACTGTCCGCACTCTGGACGTGCGTATTCACGAGGCAGGGCTGCGGAGCCGCCTGCGCGACCTTGGCGTCATGTTCACGGCCGGGACGCCTTTGCCATACGAGCTTAATCTCTCCGGTGTGGACCCGTCGCGCACCAAGCGTCTGGCGGCGCTGCAGGAGTTGTCGGGCCTGAAGCCAACCCCGGTCGGGGGGCAGGATGTCCCGCAACTCACCCTTTCTCAGGGCGAAGCCTGGACCGCGCTGCTGACTCTGGGGGAATGGCGCTCCTCTCGTACGGCCAAGACCCTGGACGAGGTCTGGTTTGTCGTGTGGAAAGATTTTTTTGCACGTCCCGGATTGGCCGTGCAGGGCGAATCGGCCCTGCTGGTGCGCGTCTCGGGCTGGCTGTCGAGCATGGGACCCATGGAATTCGACCGGCTCATGGGTTCCTGGCGCGAGGAAGTCCAGCACAAGACTCTGGTGGGCGTGGAAATGGACGGTCCTGGCATGGTCGGCGTCTGGAAGGTGCAGACCCGTGCCCGCGATGCGTTGACCCGGCGCCTGACAGATGCGGCCAGGGCTCAGGGCCTGACCGTGGAAATCAGGTAGGGATGATGCGAAAAAAAATCCCGGTCGGGGCCGGGATTTTTTTTTGTCGAAAAGCGGGAAATTCAATCTTTCTTGTCGGATGCGTCCTTGGATTTATCAGACTCTGACTTGGGAGTGACGTCGATTTCTTCGGGCTCACCGGTTGCTTTTCTGAAGTTCTTGATGGCCCGGCCCATGCCGGAGCCGATTTCAGGCAATTTGTTGGCCCCGAAAATGATCAGGACTATGACCAGGATTATTAGAAGCTCAGGGATACCAATGCCAAACATGTATGCCTCCTCGGAGATGGTTGGGCCTCATATACACATAGCGCTTCGCCCTGGTCAACACTTGTGTGGGGAAGAAAAACCTTGGTTTCCGAAGGGATGGGATGTATTTAACAAATAGCCGCCGTCGGCTTTTACAGGATCCGGTCCGGTACTTCGCGGTGGGGGAGTGACAGTGACGCTGCTCATGCCGGGCGAAGGGTGCCGCTTCTGGGCCGCTGGCCGGTGCCTGTACGAGGAGTCTGTCAATCCGGGTCTGCGGCGCGAATTCGCCTGCGTCGTGCTGGCCGCCCTTGAAGACCGTTTCGATGACTTCCTGACCCGCAGCGAAATTCTGGGGCTGTCCGGCGAGCAGGCCGGGCAAATCTGGGAGCGACGCATGGCTCAAGCCTTGAACATTGGCTGGGACTGTGCAAACTTCACTGCCCTGCAGGACGATGCAGGGGAGGCTTTGTGCCTTCATTTCATGGAAGGCATCTGCCTTTTGCGCATGCCCCGCTGTCCGGGACGATGTCGGCGATACAAGCTTTCTAGGGAGACTGTCAGTGAACAAGGAGATGGGTATGAATGAGATGGCGGTGCATTTTCCCTGGCTGCATCCGAAGCTGGGCCGTGGTCCCCTGCCCGAAGGGGCCGTATTCTTTGATCCGGGCGTTGATTTGTCCTCGGAGTTCGTTCGCTGGCGTCCCGCCGATCTGCCGTGCTCGCCTGCGGAAGTCCGCGCCATGCTGCGAAGCTATATGGAGTTCGGCGAGCGCTTTCCGCGCACTTCCGACATGCAGGCCTACCAGGCAGCGGGCCTCGACAATTTCTATACCGACACGACCATGGACATCAAGTCGCAGCTGACCGGCCAGAGCTCCCCCAAAGAGGTGGACCCGGCGGATCTGCGCAGGCAGGCCCAGCTTGTGCTGGCCATGGCTCTGTATCGCGAGGAGCAGTTCATTGCCATGCGCGAGCAGGAAGGGCACTTCGAATCGGCGCGCAAAGGTTTTTCCGAAGCGTTGGGCCTCGATGACGAGGAGGGTTTTGCCGAGATCGGGCTTTCGGACGAGAATTTTTTTCCCAGGGCCAGCGTGGAACTGCCGTGGCGGAATCTGTTGCCCAGCCTGCTGCAGTTTCTGCCTCTTGGCGCCCGCCTGTTTGTTTCCGACGAAGAAGTGCTGCGCGAGCTGATGGCTCTGGAGCTGGAATTTTCACCCTGTGCGGACGGTCCCGGCGACCTGCTCTGCTGCCAGCTTGACTGCGAAGCCCTGGAGCGCATTTGCGGCCGCCCGGTGGAGCTGCCCTTGCCCGTCATACTCACGGCCCGCCCCTTGAACCCTTAACCAGCGAGAAAGGTTTATGAGCAAAGAGCAACTCGGCAAGCGTATCAAACGATTCCGGGAGCTGAACGAGATCAGCCTGGAAGACCTGGCCCAGCGCACAGGTCTGGAAATTTCCTTCCTCAAATCCCTGGAAGACGATTCTGTTTACCCCTCCCTTGGCCCCCTGCTCAAGGTTGCGCGCGGCCTTGGTGTACGCATGGGCACGTTCCTGGATGACGAGCTGGGCCAGGACCCGCTCATCGTTCGTCTCGGGGAAAGGGAAGCCGGCCTGAGCATGCTCGGCGGTAAAGATTGTTCCGTGGACATGAAGTTCTACTCCCTTGGCAAGGGCAAGACCGACCGGCATATGGAACCTTTTTTCGTCGAGCTCATGCCCGCCGCATGCGGTGAAAAGAAGTTGTCCAGCCACGAGGGCGAGGAGTTCATCGTCGTGCATGAAGGCTGTATCGAAATCACCTATGGCCGCGACGTCGTGGTTCTTGAAAAGGGTGATTCCATATATCTCAATTCCATTGTTCCGCACCACGTGACGGCCGGCGGGAATGCCCCGGCCTCCATCTATGCGGTGCTCTATTTTCCGGAATAGTCCGGTGCCATTCAAAGGGGGAGTCATGGACAAGCCTGCATTGCGAGAAATTACCCTGGGACAGATGCTTGATGAAGCCATCATGCAGCACCCGGACAATGAAGCCGTGATCTATGTGGACCGGAATTTTCGCATGACCTATCGTGAGTTCGGGGAACTGGTCGACAATCTGGCCAAGGGGCTGATGGCCATGGGCGTGCAGAAGGGCGAGAAGATGGCCATCTGGGCGACCAACGTGCCCTACTGGGTGGCCTTTCAGTTCGCGACGGCCAAGATCGGGGCCGTGCTGCTCACGGTCAATACATTCTACAAGACGGCCGAGCTGGAATATCTGCTCAAGCAGTCCGAATGCGAAAACCTGCTGCTCATCGATTCCTTCCGGGACACCGATTACGTGCAGACGGTTTATGACCTGGTGCCCGAGCTCAAGACCCAGGAACGGGGTTACCTGCGCACCGAGAAATTCCCGGATTTGAAGCGAGTGTTCTTCATGGGCCAGGAGAAACATCGCGGCATGTACTCCATGCCCGAGTTGCTGGCTTTGAGCCGGGTCACTTCCGAAGAGGACTACCGTGCCCGGCAGGCCTCCCTCGACCCGCACGACGTGGTCAACATGCAGTATACCTCCGGCACCACCGGGTTCCCCAAGGGCGTCATGCTGACCCACTACAATATCGGCAACAACGGCTTCTGGATCGGTGAGAACCAGAAGTTCACCCACGCGGACCGCGTCTGCCTGCCCGTGCCCCTGTTTCACTGCTTCGGCTGCGTGCTCGGCGTCCTGGCCGCCGTGAGCCACGCCGCCACTCTGGTCATCCTCGAAGGGTTCAATCCGCTCATGGTTCTGGCCGCCGTCGAGGAAGAGAAATGCACCGCCCTCTACGGCGTGCCCACCATGTTCATCAGCGTGCTCGAGCATCGCTCCTTTTCGCGCTACGACCTGTCCTCCCTGCGCACGGGCATCATGGCCGGTTCACCCTGCCCGGTCCCGGTCATGGAGAAGGTCATGGACACCATGAACATGAAGGACATCACCATCTGTTACGGCCTGACCGAGACATCCCCGGTCATGACCCAGACCAGGGTCAACGACAGCATCGAGCAGCGCACACGCACCGTTGGGCGGGCCATGCCCGAGATCGAGGTGCGCGTGGTCGATCCGGAGACCGGCGAGCCCGTCGCCCCCGGGGTTCAGGGCGAGGTCTGCTGCCGGGGCTACAATGTCATGAAGGGCTACTACAGCAATCCCGATGCCACGGCCCAGGCCATCGATCCCGACGGCTGGATGCATTCCGGCGACCTTGGCGTCATGGACGAGGACGGCTACCTGAGCATCACCGGGCGCCTGAAGGACATGATCATCCGTGGCGGGGAGAACGTGTATCCACGCGAGATCGAGGAATTCCTGTACCGCATGGAGGGCATAAAAGACGTGCAGGTCGTCGGCGTGCCCAGCCGCAAATACGGCGAGGAAGTGGGGGCGTTCGTCATCCTCAAGGAAGGTTTCGACTATGCCACCGAAGACATCCGCGACTTCTGCCGTGGCCAGATATCGCGCTACAAGATCCCCAAGTACGTCGTCTTCCTTGATGAATATCCCATGACGGCCAGCGGCAAGATCCAGAAGTTCAGGCTGCGTGAACTGGCGGGGCAGTACTTTCCGGAGGCCATGGAGTAGGCATGGCGGCAGATGCGGGTCAGTCCCGACGTTTCGACCTGCGCGGCATCCGCGGCGTGGTCTTTGACTGTGACGGAGTCCTGTTCGATTCGCGGGACGTGAATCGCCATTATTACAATCACATTCTGAAGGCTCTGGGTCTTGCGCCCATGAGCCAGGAGGATGAGGATTACGTGTTCATGCACACGGTGGACACTTCCCTCGCTCGGATCATCCCTGCGGAACTCAGGCCGAAGGCTGCGGAGGTGCAGGGGCACATGACCTATGACGACTTCATCGACCGGATGGTGCCGGAACCGGGTTTGTTTGAGCTGCTCCGCACTCTGGAAAACCTGGGTGTGCGCATGGCGGTGAACACCAATCGCAAGAATTCCATGGAGATGGTTCTGGCCCGGTTCGAGCTGACCCGGTTTTTTCATCCGGTCATGACTGCGGCCAAGGTGGCCCGGCCCAAGCCCGATCCCGAAGGCCTGCTGCGTATTGTCGAGGATTGGGGATTTCCCGTCCATGAGATGTCGTATCTGGGGGATTCGCTCGTGGATCATCAGACCACTGTCCGTGCAGGGGTCCCGTTCTGGGCCTATCGCAACCGAAATTTGCAGGCGCAACTGCATGTGGACAGTTTTCATGAACTGCGGCAATGGTTTCAGGACGGGTTTTTTACAAGATAATCGATTAGTCTGAAAACGCGGCGTCGGCGCCTGGCTCCGACGCTTTTGAAGAGGAAAGTCAGATGCCTGTTTTTTCGAGTCTTTTTGCGGCGGTCTATTATGTCATCGACAGTGTCCTGTCCCTGTATTTCTGGGTGGTCATCGCCGCCGTTGTCATGTCCTGGATAAATCCCGACCCTTACAATCCCATCGTGCGCGGGATCCGGGCCCTGACCGAGCCCGTTTTTTACCGTATTCGCAAATGGTTGCCTTTCACGTATATTAGCGGAATCGACTTTTCGCCGTTTCTCGTTGTTCTGGGCATCAAGTTCGTGCAGGTATTTTTCGCTCGACTGATGTCGCAGATGATGTTCTAGTCCACATGGCTGCGGATCTTCCAGCTTATGCCGCACCGGCCTCAAAGGGCGGCTGGAGGCTCAGGATCTGGGTCCAGCCCGGAGCGAAGAGAACTCAGGTTGCGGGCATGCACGGAGACTATCTGAAGATCCGGCTGCAGGCCCCGGCAGTTGACAACAAGGCCAACAACGCACTCATCGAGTTCGTGGCCGTGATTCTGGGAATGAGGACTTCGCAGGTGGTCATGGAGTCCGGGCACGCGTCCCGGCAAAAGAACCTGCTGCTGAACGTGGAGGAAAAGCCTGACTGGAACCGTTTTTCAGTCCGGGAATAAGCATAACCATAACGCTAAGGAGACATCCTATGGAACAGCAAGACCTCGAACTGATTGCGGCCCACATGGGTCACGACGAGGAACTCAAGAGTCTGTGGGAGGATCATGTGGGCTACGAAAAGATCCTGGAGCGCTACTCGGGAAAGGCTGCACTTTCCCCGGCTGAAGATCTGGAAGTGAAGGAATACAAGAAGAAAAAGCTGGCCGGCAAGACCCGGATCCAGGCTTTGCTCGAGAAATACAAACGTCAGGAGGGATAGGAAGCCATGGTCCTCACCGGTGCCCAGATTCTCATGGAGTGTTTGAAGCGGGAAGGGGTTGATCTCATTTTCGGGTTTCCCGGGGGTGCGGTCATCGACATTTATGACGAGCTCCCCAAGCACCCGATCAGACATATTCTGGTCCGTCACGAACAGGCCGCGGTTCACGCCGCCGACGGATTTGCAAGGGCATCGGGCAAGGTGGGCGTATGCCTGGTCACCTCCGGTCCCGGTGCGACCAACACCGTGACCGGGATCGCCACGGCCTACATGGATTCCATTCCCATGGTTGTGATCACGGGGCAGGTGCCCACGCACCTGATCGGCAACGATGCCTTTCAGGAAGCCGACATCGTGGGCATCACCCGGCCCTGCACCAAGCACAACTATCTGGTCAAGAATGTGGCCGACCTGGCCACGACCATCAAGCAGGCTTTTTATATCGCCAGGACAGGTCGGCCGGGTCCTGTCCTCATTGACCTGCCCAAGGACGTGGTCAATGCGAAGACCAAATTTTCCTATCCTGAAAAAATAGGCATCCGCAGCTACAACCCCAATGTCAGCCCCAACCGCAAGCAGCTGCGCAAGGCCGCGGAACTCATCGCCCACAGCAAACAGCCCGTGATCTATGCCGGAGGCGGAGTCATCTCCTCCGACAGCGCGGCGGAACTGAAGGCGCTCGCCGAAAAATTTCACATTCCCGTCACCACGACACTGATGGGCCTGGGCGCCTTTCCGGGCGATCATTCCGGCTGGCTCGGAATGCTCGGCATGCATGGCACGTACACGGCCAACATGGCCGTCAACAACTGCGACCTGCTGCTCTCCGTGGGCGCGCGTTTCGATGACCGGGTCACGGGCCGCATCAACGCCTTTGCCGCGCGGGCCAAGATCATCCACATCGATGTCGACCCCACTTCCATCAGCAAGAACGTGGTCGTGGATGTGCCCATTGTCGCTGACTGCAAGCAGGGCCTCGCCGGTCTCATCGAGGAAATAGACAAGATTGCGGGCGTTGAATGGCCGTCCAAGCACGAGGCCTGGAATACGGCCCTGGCCGAGATGCGCGCTTCCCACCCGCTCGGGTACGCGAAAAACGGCGGGGCCATCAAACCGCAGTGGGTGGTGGAGAAGATTCACGAGCTCTCCAACGGGGAGGCCATCATCGCCACCGAGGTGGGCCAGAACCAGATGTGGGCCGCGCAGTTCTACACCTATCGCAAGCCACGCACGCTGTTGACCTCCGGCGGCCTCGGCACCATGGGCTACGGTTTTCCGGCGGCCATCGGCGCACAGTTCGCCTTCCCGGACAAGCTGGTGGTCGACATCGCCGGCGACGGCTCCATTCAGATGAACATCCAGGAGCTGGCTACGGCGGTCAGCTACAACGTGCCGGTCAAGATCGTCATTTTGAACAATGGCTACCTGGGCATGGTCCGGCAGTGGCAGGAACTTTTCTACAAGAAGAACTACTGTGCCACCTGTCTGCACACCAATCCCGATTTCGTGGCCCTGGCCAAGGCCTACGGAGCCGAAGGCTTCTTGGTCGAGAAGGCCGAAGACCTGGAGGCGACCCTGCGCGCAGCCTTCGAACATCCGGGTCCGGTCATTGTCGACGTGCGTGTAGAGCCCGAGGAAAACGTCGCGCCCATGGTCCCGGCAGGCGCGGCCCTGTCGGAAATGCTGCTGGTTTAGGAGGCCGCCATGAGACATGTATTATCCATTCTTGTAGAGAACGAACCCGGAGTTCTTTCCCGCGTGGTCGGTCTTTTCAGCGGCCGGGGATTCAACATCGAATCCCTGAACGTCGGTCCGACCCTGGAGAACGGGGTTTCCCATATCACCATCTGCACCAGCGGTGACGAGCAGATCATCGAGCAGATCATGAAACAGCTGCACAAGCTCATTACCGTCATCAAGGTCGTGGATCTGACCCATCTGCAGGCGGTGGAGCGCGAGATAGTGCTGATGAAGGTCGGGGCGGAGGATTCCAGGCGCGCCGAGGTGCTGAGGATCGCGGATATTTTCAGATGCAAGGTGGTTGATGTCAGCCCAGACGAGCTGACCCTTGAAATCACCGGAGATCAGGGCAAGATAAAGGCTGTAGTGGCGCTGTTGCAGCGCTTCGGCGTGAAAGAGTTCATCCGCGCCGGCACCGTGGCCATGCGCCGCAGCATGCAGCTTGCCGATTGATGATCATTTGGCTGTGGACCCGTTAGGGTATTACGATTCACGAAGAAGGAGAAACCATGAAAGTTTATTACGACAAGGATGCTGATCTGAATATACTTAAAGACAAGGTCGTGGCCATCATCGGGTACGGCAGTCAGGGTCATGCCCACGCGCAGAATCTGCGCGATTCCGGGGTGCAGGTCATCATCGGCCAGCGTCCGGGCGGACCCAACTGGCAGCTGGCGCGCGAACACGGCTTCGAGCCCGTCAGCGCCGCCGAGGCGGCAAAGAAGGCGGATCTGATCCAGATTCTGGTCCAGGACCAGTATCAGCCCAAGGTCTACCAGGAAGAGATTCTGCCCAACCTGGCTCCGGGCAAGACCCTCGTCTTCGGCCATGGCTTCAATATTCATTACAACCAGATTATCCCGCCCAAGGATGTGGACGTGGTCATGATCGCCCCCAAGGGCCCCGGCCACCTCGTGCGCCGCGAGTTCGAGAAGGGCGGCGGCGTGCCGTGCCTGGTCGCCGTGCACCAGGACTCCACGGGGCAGGCTCTGGCCAAGGCCCTGGCTTATGCCGCCGGTGTGGGCGGAACCCGTTCCGGTGTTCTTGAGACCACTTTTCGCGAAGAAACCGAGACGGACCTCTTCGGCGAACAGGCCGTGCTTTGCGGCGGTGTGAGCGAACTCATCCGCGCCGGCTTCGAGACCCTGACCAAGGCCGGATACCAGCCCGAGATCGCGTTCTTCGAATGCATGCATGAATTAAAGCTCATCGTCGACCTGCTCTACGAGGGCGGGTTCAAGAAGATGCACCACTCCATCAGTGACACGGCCGAATACGGCGACTACGTGACCGGCCCACGGGTCATCAACGAAGAATCCCGCAAGGCCATGCAGAAGGTGCTCGAAGAGATTCAGGACGGCACTTTCGCCCGCAACTGGATTCTGGAAAACAAGGCAGACTTGCCTTTCTTCCTGGCCAGAAGGCGTCAGAGCCACGAGCATCAGGTCGAGCAGGTCGGTGACAACCTGCGTTCAATGATGCCCTGGCTGCAGAAATAATCCCGTCGGGCGGCCGCCTCCCGGCCGCCCGAATCTGGACCAACGTGTGAGCGAGAAGCATGGATAATCCGCAGAGTGAGGAACAACTTCTCTCCCAGGCCTGGAATCTGTTCGCCAAGGATGACTATGCCGGCGTTCTGAATATCTGCCGGAGCGGTTATGCCCATGGCGTGCGCAGCTATGACATGGTCCGGCTCATGCTCGACAGCCTCAACAAGCTCGGCAAGGTGCAGGAGCAGGCCGAAGTCACGCTCAAGGTTCTGGGCGAAAACGATTATCCTCCCAAGGTCGCGGCCAAACTCTATTTCCGGGCCGGACTCATCTACCTGCATCAGGACAACCATCAGGAAGCCCGCTCCATTTTTGAAAAGGTGCGCATTCTTGACCCCGAGTTTCCGGGGATAGACCAGCGCATCAAGGCTTTGACCCCCCGACCCGTTTCGTCGAGCAGCAGTCGCTACTCCTATCTGCTTGAAAAGGGCCTCATCAGCGCCGACCAGCTCTCGAAAGTCCTGTCCATGGAGGGCAAGGACTCGGACACTCTGTTGCTCAAGGATTACAAGATCCCGAAGAAGGAACTGGGCGAGAGCCTGTCCCGTTTTTACGGAACGGAATTCGTCCCTTTTTCAGCGAGCAAGGAGCCGCCCTTCGAACTTTTCGAAAAGCGGCGTCTGGATCCGGATTTTCTTAAAAGGTACGGCTGGTTACCCTTTGGCCAGGAAGGCAACACCATTACCGTGCTGATGACCAACCCCTTCGACCTCGGACGCCTGGACGAAATCCGCTTCATCTACGGCACGTCGAGTGTCGAGGCCAAAGTCACGTTGGCCGGGGACATCGAGCAGTACATCGAACATTTCTACAAGCAGTTTGGCGCGGGCGAGGATCTGGCCGCGGCTTTTGACGAGGACGTGGAGTCGGCTGACCTCGTGTCAGCAGGAGATGAGACCGACGAGGCCGAACTCAGCGATCAGGACAGCGAGGTCGTGCGCATGGTCAATGCCCTCCTGGTCGAAGCCTGGCGCAAGAACGTGTCCGATATCCACATCGAGCCCAACCCCCAGTCCCGCTACTGCATGTTCCGCTTTCGTCTGGACGGGACCTGTTACGAATTTCGCAAGGTGCGTCTGCCCCTGGCCCGGCCCATTGTTTCGCGTCTGAAGATCATGGCCAGCCTGGACATCGCCGAGCGCCGCCTGCCCCAGGACGGCAAGATCAAGATCAAGCTGCCCGACCGCAACAAGGTCGTGGAGTACCGCATGGCCACCATTCCCACCCTGGAGGGCATGGAGGATGTGGTCCTGCGTGTGCTGGCCTCGGGCAAGCCCCTGCCGCTCGACAAACTCGGTCTGCTGCCGCAGAACAAGGCGGCCTTCGAGAAGCTCATCTACAAACCCTACGGCCTCATCCTCGTGGTCGGACCCACGGGCTCGGGCAAGACCACGACCCTGCACTCGGCGGTGAGCTACATAAACACCCCCGAACGCAAGATCTGGACCGCCGAGGATCCGGTGGAAATCACCCAGGAGGGGCTCAGGCAGGTGCAGGTCCACCCCAAGATCGGCCTGACGTTCGCCTCGGCCCTGCGCTCGTTCCTTCGCGCCGACCCCGATGTCATCATGATCGGCGAGATGCGCGACAAGGAAACCGCGCATATCGGCGTTGAATCGTCCCTGACCGGCCACCTGGTCCTGTCCACCCTGCACACCAACTCCGCTCCCGAGACCGTGACCCGCCTGCTGGACATGGATCTGGACCCCTTCAATTTCGCTGATTCACTGCTGTGCGTTCTGGCCCAGAGGCTGGTCAAGACCCTGTGCCCGAACTGCAAGGAGGCTTATACTCCTGATGCCAAGGAACTGGAGGAGATGGGTATCGAGTTCGGACAGGGCTGGGAGGTTCAGGCCAGGGAATTTCTGCAGGGCAAGCCTACCCTGTACCGCAAGGTCGGGTGCGGGCAGTGCGTGGGCGGCTACAAGGGACGCGTGGGTGTGCATGAGCTGATGGTCAATTCCTCCGGCATCAAAAACCAGATCAAGCACCGCAAGCCCACGGAGGAGATTCGCGCCCAGGCCGTGTCCGAAGGCATGCTGACCCTCAAGCAGGATGGCATGATGAAGGTTTTGATGGGCCTGACCGATATGGACCAGGTCCGGGCCGCGAGCGGTTAGCCATGATACTTTCTTCCAGCCAACTGAGGGCCTTAAAAGAGCGCAACGACGAAGAACTGCGCAAGGGCAAGCACGGCAAGTACGGATATCCCGCCCACACCATCCAGGATCTCTTGCAGACCATTGAGGCCGTGAAGAAGGAAAAGAAGAAATGGAAGCAGCTGGCCCAGGAGCGCGGCAAGGTGCTCCATGACGTCCTGACCCTGACCATCCAGGCCGCACCGAATTCATCCGACATCGAAAAAGAATTTTAGTCTAGACGGGTTGTCGCCCCCGGTTCAACTTCTGTCCTGCCCCCTGCACGATCAGTAGTCGTGTTTCCACATCACCCCGCCGCCTTGTCGTGAGTCTTCCCCGACCTCGGTTTCCACGCTGATCTTCGGCGTGATCTGGATCTCGATTCTGGTGCGGTCCTGTCCGGACACGCTGCTTTGGGTCCGGATGTAATATTTGCCCCCGATGTAGCCGCCGATTCCCACGGATGTATTGTCCTGATCGTCCCGGCTTACGTCCACCTCCTGCAGTCCGAGGCTGGATTTGATGGAGTCCAGAAAGTCCGGCGACGCACCGCCAAGTCCGGTCATTTCGGCGGCAGCCTGAGCCAGACGCACGGCCTGCAGGGGGGATATCTGGCGCAGGGAGCGGCCAAACAGGATCATGGACAGGAGTTCATCCTGTGGCAGCGCCGGGACTGAGGTGAGGCTCAGGCGAAAATCCCTGGTCGGGCCGCTGATGCGGACCTGGATGAGGTTCTCCAGGATTCGCGTTTCGCCGAGTACTTCCAGAAATGGGTTGGGCGGAGTTTCGCCGCTTAGCGACACTGTGCCCTTGGTCAGATCGAAGGTTCTGTCCAGGAATTCGAATTTGCCGCGCAGCAGGTTCATTTCGCCACTGACGACGGGCTCGCGCTGATTGCCCCCTACGTGGAGGTTGCCGGCCCATTCCGAGTCAAGGCCTCGGCCCGCAATGATCATGCGGGCCGGAATCGCGACTTTAAGGTCAAGGCCGAGCAGGAAGTTCGGTGCCGGTCTGGTCGGGGCTTGGGCAGTGGTTCCGGTGTTGATCTCCTTGACTTCGATATGGGCCAGGTCGGCCGGGGTTTTTGATGGAAGCCTGATCGTGGTGGGGTCGAGGGTTATGTTGCCGCGCAGTTCACTCCCTTTAAGGTTGCCCTGCAGGCGCAGCCCGCCCTTGGCTGTGCTTTGGATCAGATCCTGGCGCAGCAGCTGGAATTTGTCGAAGAGTACGTCAAGGATGTGTCTGAAGGTGAGCAGGTCCACCTGCCCCACGGCTTCGGCCTTGCCGCTGCCTCCATCAGTGGCGTTGAGCGTAAGCGCCAGGGTGGAACCGTCGGCCTGGGCATTCATGTTCACCTTTTCAAGAATGGTGCCGCTGCGGAAATTTTCATAACGAGCGTCATGAACCGTGGCGGCTCCCGTGAACTCCGGCTTTTCCCAGGTTCCGGCGATGTGCAAATCAAGGTCGCAATCTCCTTCCAGGGTCTGATCGTCCAGGCGCAGCAGGCGGGGCAGCAGCAAAAGCCTCGCGTGGCCCGCCAGTTGTCCTGAAAGCGGGGCGCCCGGGACGAACTGCGGTGCGAACAGATCCAGGGGCATGGGACTGGACAGCTGTGCATCGAGCTTGATTCCGCTTGCCGAAGCAAGACCTGCCGTCGCCTCCAGAGCCCCTTGCCGCAGGCGAAGGTCGGCCGTGGCGTCAAGTTCTGGAAACTGTTCGAAGTCTGAGGAATCAAGGCGAATGGACCCGGCCTGCACGCGCAGGTGTGCGTCAGGTTCCGAAGAGGTTCCTTGGACGTTCAGGCTGGCGTTCACGTTGGCACTGGGCAAGTCCGGCAGCAGCGCTTCAAGCAGGACCGGGTCAAAGCCGGTCAGGTCCGCGCTGATATCGGCGCTTTCGCGGGAAAGGTTTCCTCTGGTGCGCAATGTGGCCGTCCCGAAGCTCAGCCCGGTTTCCCGCCATGCAGCGCCAGCGGCGGACATGCTCACGTCAAGGGGAGAGAGAAGGCGAACGTCCTGCTGCAGGAGCGTGCCACCAAGGTCGTCGATCACAAGATGGGTCAGGTCGGACGAAAGGGTCCCGCTGGTGGCAAGACGGGTTTGCGACGGGCTGTGGGCGAGCCCGACCGTAAAGCCTACGCCCGCCTCCGCACCACGAAGGCGGGCGGTAAACTCATCGGCCAGCATGCCGGCCAAATCCACCGCGCGCAGTTCAATCCCGACATCGGTGCCGCCCGGCAAATCGGGGTCTGCCAGGCTGCCGGTAATGGTTGCCGTTCCGATGCCGATGTTCTCGATCAGTAAAGATTTTCCCTGGCCTTTGAGGGTGGCCCGTTGCAGTCCCTGCAGGGCGTCGAGCCGGGCTTGCAGGGAAAACTCCCCTCCAAGCTCCATGTCAAGGATTCGTCCGATGGTGCCAAGGTCCGTGCTCTGAAAATTGGCGTCGCCGACAAGAAGCAGCGAGTCCAGATCCAGATCTCCGGAGAAATCAAGGGACGTGTCCGGAAGTTGCAGGAGCGCTTCGGCAAAGCGCAGCCTGTTTTGAACCGGCTCGACCCGCAGGTCCAGGCTTGCCGGCTCCTGCCCGGCCATGGCCTTGGCCCGCACTGTGGCGGCCGGGCGACCGGGCAGGCCCCTGGCCTCGACAGTCGCAGTGAGCGAGTCAAGGGACATGTCTTGCCAGCTCAATTTCTCGGCGGCGGCGCTGAGGTCGACAAGGAATGATTCCGGAGTGCCCGAGGCCGAAGCCTGCAGCGATGCGCCTTGCGTCACGTCAAACGCTTCTGTTTGGATCTGCGGCAAAGTGGCCTCAAGTCTGCCCGCGAACGTGTTTTGTTCAAGGTCGAATTCCGCGCTGGCCTCCGCCGTGGTCCTGGCGCGCAGTTCCGCCTTGTGCAGGACGAGCCGTTGCGGGTTCAGGCTGAACCGGGCCAGCATTTTTCCGCCCTGTCCGAGCATGTCCATGAGTCCGGGTGGCAGGCCTTCCAGGTGCACCGCATGGGTCTCAAGGGTGCCGTTCATGCTTGCCGCCGCAAGGAACAGATCTGCGTTCAGTTTCGTGTCCACAACGGCGGACAGGGGCGGCAGCCCTTCACCCAGGGTCAATTTCCGTACATTGACGCGCGCATCCAGACGCATCGAGGAGTCCAGGGTGGCGTTGGCAGCGATCCCCAGTCGCTGCGACTCCAGACGCAGATTGTCCGCAAAGAAGGTCTGCCCGTCCTGGCCCAGGGTGGCGTTGGCCGACCATGAGCGCAGACCATCGGCCAAGTCGGGGGTTTGCGCCTGAATCTGCGCCAGAAGGTGCCAAGATGCCGTATCGGCGGGTAGTTCCAGGTCCATTCGCGCTGCAGCCTCGGGCACATTGTGTCCGGAAACGAGCCATTCGCGCAGCTGGACCTTGACCTCTGAACGCAGGCCACGCGGCTCCCGGCGCAGGGTCGCGGAAGCATGGAGCGGCCCACTTTTCACGTTCTCGGGCATGAGCCACGCAAGATCGACGTCCTCGGCACGGGCCTCGGATTCCAGAATGTCGCTTTCAAAATCCCAGGTCGCGTTGCCGGTCAGCGTTCCGAGCTGGCTGCGTAGGTCCAGGTGGCTGATGCGCAGAACGGATTCGAGCCATTGGCCCTGGGTCTGGATGGCGATGTCCGTCTGCGGCAGGCCGGTGAAATTGCCCCAGGCGGGTCCGGAGGTGATCAGCGCGCGCAACTTTGCGCTCGGGTTTTCGTTCAGGGCGAGGGTCGCGTTGCCGCTCAGGCTTGCGACATCGGACAGGGATGACTGAATCGTCAGGTCCCACGCCTCCAGAGGCCCATTTCCAATTGCTTCCAGCCATATGCCCTGGGTGCCGTTCACGCCGAGGGTGTCATGAAGCAGTCCCTGCGGCCCTTCGTGAAGGTCCAGGCGCAGATCCAGGGTGTTCGTGGACAGGTTCAGCCCCGCGTCCAGTTCCAGTACGTCCTCGGTCCTGTCCAGTCGGGCTATGCGCAGGGTGGCGCTGGGCTGGTTCTGGTCAAGAACAAGGCTCCCGTGCAGGGCGAGCAGGGCCTCGTGCCCCGCGACGTCCGGACCGAGGCGGAGATGGTCGATGTCCATGGCGTGGATGCGCAGGGGCGGCAGAGCAGGGCTTTGCCAGGGTTGCGCTTCTTCCGGTGTTTTGGGGGACTCGGGCAGGCGCGTAATTTCAAGGCGCGCGACTCCCGCGTGCAACAGCGTGAGCCTGCCCCGCATGAGATCCGCAAGAGCTGGCCTTACGCTCAGGTTCTCGGCCCGAAGCCAGGGCCCGGAGGCATCGCCGACCGTCACTCGGCTTAGTCTCCACGTTTCACCGAGGCGCAATCCTTCCAAGCGCAGCGCGAAGTCAGGGGCGGCAGTGGCCTGGGCAATGGTGTCCAGAAGAAACTCCCTGCCTTTTTCCGTACCGAGGATCAGGCCCAGGGTTGTCGCCGTAAGCGCCAAGCAGGCAAGAATAACGAGGAGAGCCGCGCGGATGCGTTTTTTCATGGTGCTGTCCATCAGAACGCCTGCCCAAGGCTGACATAGACTTGAAAAAGGTCGTCCACGCCGCTGCGCCGATCAAGCGGCATGGCCACATCCAGCCGGATGGGCCCGATGGGGGTGAAATAGCGCAATCCCGCCCCCGCGCCCCAGAAATATTCCTCCCTGTCCGAAGGATTCCTGCCCGAGAACGCGCCGCCGCCGTCCGCGAAGAGGACGAATCCGTAGTCGTTATTGATCCGGAAACGAAGCTCCGCGGAAAAATCCACTGCGCTCACGCCGCCCAGGGGGTCGTCGTCCTCGTCGAGTTCGCCCGCGTACTGGTGCGCGTACCCTCGCACCGAGCCCCCGCCACCGGCGTAGAGGAGCATGTCTTCCGGGATGCTTTCCCGGCTTGATCCGGCCAGCAGGCTGTACCTGCCGCGTGTGGCCAGGATCATGGATTTGTCCTTGTTTAAGGGGAGATAGTGGCGTCCCGTGAGGTACCACAGCACAAAGGACGTCTCTTTGTCAGCGATGTCGGTGAAGGGTTCCATGCGCGCCGTGAGGGCTATTCCTCTGGAGGGGTCCAGCGGGTGGTCGGTGTTTGAGTACTCGGCGAGCAGGGGGATGGAAAAGAGGTTGAAGCGGCGCATCTCATCCTTGTCCACTTCGGACAGTCGGTAGGCCAGCCCGTAACCGACCTGCAAGTCGGAGATGGGTCTGCGCGCAATGGCCGACAGGGAGAGGTTTGTGGCGTCATAACTGTCGGTGATTTCGTTTTCGTACTGGGCAGACAGACCGAGGGTTTGGCGGGGGTGCCACATGCGTGGCAGGATCAGTTCGGATTTGGCGCGCTGCAGATTCTCGGAGATCTCCGTGTCGAGGCGCAGTTCCTGGCCCGCGCCGAAGATGTTGCGATGGGTCCAGCCTGCGTTGACCCCCAGTCCCAAGTCGGAAAAGAACCACAGGCCCGCACGTACACTGCGATGTGGTGCCTCAAGCAGGGTCAGGCGTATGTTCACTGTGTCCGAACCGTCTGCATGGTCCGCGTCAATGCGGACAGATCGGAAGAGCCCGGTGCGAATGAGTTGCTCGCGGGTTCTGTCCACCTGTCGCCGGTCGAAGGGCGTGCCGCTCTTCCATGCCAGTTCTGCGTAGACGGCATCTGCGGAGACTTCCTCAAGGCCCAGAATTTCGGTGTCGCCGAATGTGGCCGCGGGGCCGGGATCAATGGTGAATTCGACATCGACCCTGTCCGTGGCATGGTCGGCGACGACCTTTCTCTCGCGAGCCACGGGCGAGGGCCGCCCCCGTTCCTTCAAACGCTCCAGCAGTGCCGTTTCCACATCCAGAATCGTGCTGGACGAATAGTTGTCCCCCGCTTTGATTCTGCCCACAGTGTCACGCAGTCGCTCCTGCAATGCTGGATCGCCGGGTTCAAGGATGAGGCGGGGCTTGGTAAACACAAAGCGCGGGCCAGGTTTGATCAGGAAGCGGACAGTCTGCGGTGTGACGGTAGTGTCCACTTCGCCGGTGATTTCAGCTTTGAAGTAGCCCCGGGCCTTCAAAGAATCGGCAAAAGTTTCCACATCGCCTGCCACGCGTTTGCGCAGCAGGCCGGGGCTGTCGGGGGGATTGTCCTTGAGGCCGACGCAGTCCGAGACGGAGGCGAGCAGGGCGGTGAGGCCGTCCGGCAGATCCGGGATCTCCACTTCATATTCCGTGGACGCCCCGTGCCCATGCGCCGGAAAGGCGAGTCCGGCCAGGACAAGGACGACAAAGAAGATGGTGCGGCACTGAGGAATGGACATCGGCGGTTCCTGGGTCAGGTTGAGTCGTCGGCCGGGGCGGCATTCCAGCGGTGGACGTAGCGTTTAACATCGAATTTGCGCCGCGCGCCCGCCAGATTCATATATCTGATCTTGCCGAAAATCGGGCGCTCGGTCCAGCCGCGGTCATGCACGCCGCCGATGGACCAGGCAATGCCTGTGTAGCCGTTGGTGTCGCGGCCATCGAGACTGTAGCGGTCGTTGAGGCGAATGGCCGTATGCAGCGCGTCGGCCGCAGACGGCGACCATTCCAGGATTTTTTTGGCCCAGTACATGCGCAGGTATCCGTGCATTTTGCCGGTCAGGAGCATCTGGGTCTGGGCAGCATTCCAGAGCGGGTCATGGGTCCGGGCGTTTTCGAATTCTTCCGGGGAATACAAGGCCGGGCGAGGGTCGTTCCTGTGTTTGTGCAGGCTCTGCGCAGCCCAGGCCGGAAAGCCGTCCACGCTGTCGTAGTCCGGGGTGTGGAGGCAGAAATTGTCCGCAAGCTCACGGCGCACAATGAGTTCTTCGAGGAAGGCGTCGGTCTGTTCTCCGGGATGACCGTGAGCCAGGGTTTCAAGCGCCACGCGCTGCGCGGAGATCATGCCGAAATGCAGGTGCGCGGAGAGGTCGGAACTGACCTCCTGGTTGGGGTCGTTGCGTTGCGTGTAACGGGCTAGTTTTTCGTGCAGAAATGCGCCGAGCACGGTTCTGGCGGCCTGCTCCCCCGGTTCGACAGTCAGGGCTTGCGGTCTGTAGCTGTCGATGCGCGTGCCTGCCGGCGCGGAAAAATCCGGGTCCGGGCAGGTCATGGGCCATGGGTGCGGATGAGGCGGGAGAACCGGGAATTCATCCAGAAAATCGGGCAACAGTCGCGTGATCTTCGGGCGGATTGTGCGGGCCATGAATTCGCGTTTGTCGGACGCGATGCGCGCGGGCACGACATTGCGCGAATCGACTTCATGCACGGGCTGCTCGCAGGCCCGCAGGAGGTCGTGAATCCAGCGTGCCTTTATGCGCAACGGGTCGAAGTCCGTGACGACAAGGGCGGCTTTGTGCTTGCGGGCGAAACGGGCCACCTCGGCTCCAGGATCTCCGCGCAGGACGAAGAAGGGAATGTTGTCCCGCCGGAGAAATTGTGCCGTTTCTTTGAGACCCTCAAGCAAAAAGCTGAAATGAATGGAAGTCGCTTCAGCAAAGCCGGGCGCGAGGCAGAAGACCACGGCAAGGGGCTGGCTTTTTTTTAGCGCCTGCAGGCGGGCATGGATGAGCCCCCAGTTATCCCTGGCTCGAAAATCCCGGTGCATCCAGTACAGGACCGGGCCCCGGACAGTCTCGGCGTTTCTGAGGATGTGCACGCGTTGAGGGTTCATGCCTGTCTCTCCTTGGATAAAGTTGATGCAACCTGCCTTCCTGGTCGTGGCGTCCGGAAAGGGCGCAGCTTTTCAGCCAAAGAGCCTCTCCCTGCTGCGTATCAGACTCTGCGGCTTCACTCTAACGTCTGGCTGAGTTTCCCTCTCGGGGACGCAAGTTTTTCCAGCAGGATGAGCGCTTCATGCAGTCCATGTCGGGCAGAGGCAATTTGATCATATGGATTGCATTATCGATTCGAATTTGTAATGATATTTTTTAAATAACAATGTTTTTTTCTGTTTTTTTCAGGCGTCGATGGTGCAACGGTTCAGTAATGACGGCCAGTCATTGAAACAGGGTGGAAAACGCCCGGTCCCGATTCCCCGGGTGCCGCGCTTTGAGTGGATTTCGCCAGCTGAATGCTTTTCAAGGCTCCATGGTGTCACTTCCCAATTGAGGTGTCTGAAATCCCGATTTTCACTTGAAACAAGCGGCGGTGCGTGTCATTTCGCACAGACAGTTCTGGTTCATGATCGTTTTTGTGTTTTTTTCCGCGATTGGGCCAGAAATGATGTGACGCAAGACACGGAATCGAGCTTTCTGTGCAATACTTTTAACAAAAGAAACACTATGAGCGACGAAAAATCATCAGATGTTGAAGTTTTTGTGCATAACAAACTGGTTGTGTCCTTTGCTTGTCCTCTTTGCGGTTTGGAAAAAACGATCGGGGCAGAGAAAATAAAGGATGTATATCACTGGAATATTAACGCAACATGCCGACGTTGTGCTCATAAATTTAAAGTTTCATTCAATTTTAGAAAATATTATAGAAAAGAAACATATTTTCATGGACTTCTTTTTGATTCTTTTGAATCGATTGATCCTGTTGGAGATATAATCATAACGGATATTTCTCTGACAGGAATTGGTTTTGAGTGCAATAAATGTGACTTTACTGTTGGTTCTGTTTTAGTTGTTCGATTTATTTTGGACGATGATGGAAACTCCAGAATTGAGAAAAAGATATCGATCGAGTCTATTCGTGAACGAAAGGTTGGTGCTGTGTTTCTGGAGCAGAAAGGCTTTGATAAAGTTCTTGGAAAATACATTCTTCCCAAATAGTTTAAAATCAATGTGATGGCGAAGAGGAGCGGTTTGCATGGCTGACATGGACGAATCTGGGTCGTCGGGCAGATTTTTCGTTTTTTTTCTGGCTCTGCTGTTTGTCGCTGCCATTGGCGCTGCGGCAACCTTCTTTTTCAGGCCGGATCTAATTCCCCTTTCCCTCCTTTCACCAGGACCGGTGGGGAGCGTGAAGATCCTGCCGCAGGAGGCTGTGTCCGAAGGGGCCCAGTGGCGTCTGGTCGGCCAGTGGCAGGGTTCCGGCGAGTATCGTGAGGCGGCCAGCCTGTTTCGGGTCGAATTCAAGCCTGTTCCCGGATGGGAAGCGCCCATTCCTGTGGTGATCGGCAAGGATCAGATGAATGTCGCGGTGGAGGGCCTGTACAAACCCGCGCAGTATTCCACCCAGGTCATCCTGACCCTGGCTGGGGCCAGCACCTTGGCCAACCGTCTGGCACCCGAACTGGCCGCCCTGTATCTGACCGGTATCGGGGCTAGCGAAGTCAGGACTATTCCGGGAAGCGCCCCTGACGAATACTCCGTGGAAGGTATTTTCTATGCCTCAAGGGAGATCAGGTCGATTCAGATCTCAGGCCAGGGCACAGCCTCCGGCTTTTCAGCCCTCAAGGATGGAGCCTGCGATGTGGTCATGGCCACGCACCGGCTCTCCATGGCCGACGCCAAGATTTTCGGGACCGATGTCATCACCGCTCAGAGTGAACACAGGCTCGGAAGGGACGCCGTGGCCGTGGTGGTGCACAAGGACAATCCCGTGCCCGCACTGACCCTGGAGCAGGTGGGCGGCATTTTTGCAGGGGAAATCTCCAACTGGGACCAGGTCGGCGGACCGTCCGCGCCCATCAAGCTTTTCATCCTGAATGAAACGTTCGGGACCCGGCATTTTGTCGAGAATTTTTTCATGAACGGTAGAAGGTTTGCGGCTTCGGCCCGTGTCGTGGATGTTCATGACCTCTTGCCCGACCTCGTCTCCCAGGACCCCTGGGCTATCGGTTTCTGCAGTCTGACCATGGCCAATCAGTGCCGGGAACTGCCGCTCAAGGTCGGCACCGACTCCGAAGCTGTGCTGCCCTCGCCCCAGACAATCGCCACGCGAAGCTATCCGGCGAGCCGAAATCTTTACCTGTACATCAAGGCAACCTCCGACAACGTGTACGCGCGGGACTTTGTTCGCGTTGCCCTTGGCGGTCCCGGACAGGATGTCGTCAGGAAATTCGGTTTCGTCAAAAACAGCGAGATCGTGGCGGTGGACGGGGATGCGATTGATGACCCATCGTCTGGCGACGCGTATGCTCCTTCCGCATCCGTCTTCGCCCAGGGGCCACCTCCCGTGCTGAAGGCGCCGCCCGTGACCGAGCTGCCACCCCTGGCCCAGTACGACGGGGAAGTGGTGCCCGACAATGTGCGCCGGGTGGTTTTGCAGGATTATCTTGATGGAGTTTACGGGGCGGAGAAGCAACCCTTCGTGTTCCGGTTCGAGTCCGGGAGCCTTGAGCTCGATGAGCAGGCGATCCGGGACGCGGGCCGTGTCGCCGCCTTGATGCGGGAGCCGAATAACACGAGAAAGACGGTCGTTCTGGCCGGATTTTCGGACTCCGTGGGGCCCTATGCGTCCAATCTGGCTGTGTCCCGTAAGAGGGCGGAGGCTGTCGCCGAAGAGCTTGGGAAGAGAGGAGTGGCGGAGATCGTCATTCTGGCCGCTGGCGAAGAGGGCGCCATTGAACGCAACGATATACGTGCCGGACGGGAAAAGAACCGCCGGGTGGAGATCTGGCTCAAATGACCAATACTCAAACCCATGACTTTGATTCCAAAAACAAGGGTCTCATGCAAAATATTCTGGTCATCGACGACGACAAGCTCATGTGCCTGGCTTTGGCCAAGATCCTGATCTCCGCCGGGTACAACGTCGTTCAGGCTGCCGATGGCGAGGAAGGACTCAAGCTGTACCGGTCCCAGGATTTCGATCTGGTTATCACCGACCTCATCATGCCGGACAAGGAAGGAATTCAGATCATCCGCGAATTGCGCAAGGAAAACAGCCAGATCCGTATTATCGCCATGTCCGCCGGCGGCAGAGGCGGGGCCACGGACTATTTGAAGTGGGCGCGGCTCATGGGCGCCAAGCAGTGCCTGAGCAAGCCCATCAAACGCGATGATCTGCTTGCTGCGGTCCAGGCTGTGCTGGACCTGCCGTAATGTTCTTTTTCCTGTGAAATACCAAATGAACCCTTGCCGCCGCCGGTCGCTGCACGAGTAGGATATGGAAAGAAAAAAATCGTTTTTCAATCTTCTTCAGTTCAAGATTCATCTCGGGATACAGTTCATTCTGGCGATCTGTTTTTTTGCGCTGGGCTATTTCATCTATGTCACGCAACTTAACTTCTTGATCGACGATATCCGCAGGCAAGGGGCGGAGCAGGCGCAGATGGTGGCGCAAGGGAGCGTGAACGCCATCCAGCGCGAGAGCATCTATCTGCTGGAGGAACTGGCGGCCAGGGCGGAATACTCGCCTTTGGTGGCCTATTGCCAGATTGCGGACCCGGTCGGAAAATCGTTCCTGACAGGCGAAGTCAGGATCGGGCTGACCAGAGACGACCTTATGAGCGCATACAGTGCCAGGGACGTGATCGTCGTCACCCGCGATATCACGGCGGGCGGACGGACCATCGGTCAGGTCAAGCTTGGCATGTTCATCGACAAGGCCCGTCAGCAGGTGCAGGCGACGACCATCCGTCTCATCGCGGCCTTTGCCGTGGTGCTCGGTCTCATTGCGCTTTTCCTGTACGTTTTTTTGAATCGCCTGCTCATCCTGCCGGTGGTCAATCTGTCCGTGCTGACGCAAAGCCTTTCGCGCGGCGAGTTCGTGACCACCAATCTGGACCGTCGCAGGGACGAACTGGGGGTGTTGGCGCAGGGCTTCAACATCATGAGCCGCAGCCTCAAGGAACTCTACAAGAGTCTGGAGGAGAAGGTCGATGCCCGTACCGAGGATCTCAACAACGCCTACCATGAGCTGCAGGCCATTTTCGACAATTCCCTGGTGGGAATATCCGTTCTGAGCGCCGATCATAAGGTCATTCGGGCCAACAGGCGTTTTGCGACCATTTTCGGCTACCGCCCGGAGGAGATGCCGCTGGTCGAGCCCGACAAACTGCACATGGGCGCCCGGAACTACGACGAGTTCATGGACAAGTTTTTTGGCCGTCTGGCCGAGAGGGAAATAGCGCAACTGGAATATCAGTTCCGCCGAAAGGACGGCAGCGTGTTCTGGAGCCAGGTTTCGGCCAAGGCCATCGATCCGCAGGACCTCAGCCGGGGCATCATTTTTGTCATCGAGGATATCTCTGACCGTAAGAAGGCCAGTGAACTGCTGCGTCAGCACGCCGAGGACCTGCGCGTGGCCAAGGATCTGGCCGACAAGGCCACCCGCTCCAAGAGCGAGTTTCTGGCGCGGATGAGCCACGAGATCCGTACCCCCATGAACGCCATTCTGGGCATGGCCGAGATGCTGCAGGAGACGGGCCTGAGCGAGGAGCAGGAGGAATACGTCAAGACCTTCAGCACTGCGGGTGAGCTTCTGCTGGGTATCATCAACGACATCCTCGATTTTTCCAAGATCGAGGTCGGTCAGATCAAGCTCGAATCCATTCCGTTCAACCTGCGCGAGCTTGTGGATGACGTAAACAAGCTCTTTGTCTACCGGGCGGAGGAGAAATCGCTCAAGCTGGAGAAGCAGGTTTCTGACGGACTGGCACAGCGCTATGTCGGCGATCCGACGCGCATCCGGCAGATCATCATCAACCTGGTCGGCAACGCGCTCAAATTCACCAGCACCGGCGGCGTGACCATGTCCGTGAACGAGTCGGTCATGGATGACGGGACGCCGTGCTGCCTTTTCGCGGTCAAGGACACGGGCATCGGCATTCCAAAGTCCAAGCTGGACGCCGTCTTCGAGAGCTTCGCCCAGGCCGATTCATCCACGACCCGCGAATTCGGGGGCACGGGACTGGGCCTTGCCATCTCCAAGAAGCTCGTCGAACTCATGGGCGGACGGATCTGGGTTGAGAGCGAGTCCGGGCAGGGCACGACATTTTTCTTCAAATTGCCTCTTGCTGCGGATCTCACGACCCAGGTTCCTGAGTTCCGTCTGAAAATTCCGGCCGACACGCATTTGCTGATCGTGGAGGACAAGCCCGAGAGCCGCGGAAGCATTTCCGCCCTGGTGCGCGGCTGGGGGCTCGTGCCCATCTCCTGTACGTCGGCGGCCAAGGCGGTGGACGCCTTGAACGCCCACAAGAAGGATTTCGCCTTCCAGGCCATCATCATCGATTCCGTTGTCGACAGGCTGCCGGGCATCGAGATCGTCCAGCTCCTGGTCGGGCAGGGCATCCCTGTGGCCAACCTGGTGCTGGCGGTGGAGACCGCCGAGGAACTTGTGCAGCTGCCCACGGCGTCGGACTTCGGCCCGCTGTCCTACATCCTCAAGAGCGAAGGGGATGCGGTGCTGCATGACAAGATCTACGAGGTCGTGTCCGAGTCGCAACGTCGGCGCATGACCGATTTGCAGCACAAGGGCTGGAAGGTTCTGCTCGTGGACGACGTGGAGGCCAACAGGCGGGTCGTGGAGCTGTTCCTGAAGAGCAGCAACGTGAACATCGTTCACGCCGAGAACGGCAAGATCGCGGTGGAGAAATTCACGGAAGAGCCTTTCGACCTCGTGCTCATGGACATGGAAATGCCGGTCATGGACGGGCTGGAGGCGACGCGCCGGATTCGCGCCTGGGAACAGGACAAACGGGAGTACAAGACCCCTATTATCGCCCTCACCGCCCACGCCTTCCAGGAGCACAGGCAGAAGACCATGGACGCCGGATGCACGGAATTTCTGGCCAAACCCATCAAGAAGCAGGCGCTCATCAATATCATTGACCTCTTTGCGGGCCAGCGCGAGTCCCTGGTCGCGCAGCCCGAGCCCCTGCTGGTGACGGAGGTTACGCCCGTCTATGATGAGCAGGATTCCCCGGTGCAGATCGATCCCGAACTGCAGGACCTGCGTCCTCTTTTCCTGCGCACGGTTCGCGATTTCCAGGCCCAGATCGCCGACGCCATCACCTCTCAGGATTTCGGCACCATGCAGCGCTGCGGGCACAGTCTCAAAGGCCTTGGCAGCACGTATGCCGTGGACGAGATCAGCCAGTCCGGCAAGATCATCGAAAGCGCAGCCAAGAGCAGGCAGTTGCCGGTCATCGTCGAGGCGGCCAATCATCTGGCCGTGTTCATGAACACGGGCACGACGCAGAAAATCCAGTCCACCCGCGAACCTGAGGAATCAGAAGACGGGGAAGCCCTGCCCGAACCGGTGGGAGGACGCTATGTGGTCCATGTCGCGCCGGAGATGTCCGAACTCATTCCCTTTCTCATGGATGCCATGCAGAAGGACCTGGAACTCATGGGCAAGGCCCTGGCTCAGCGGGACTACCCCACCATGCGTCGTTTCGGACACAGTCACAAAGGCTTCGGCAGCACCTACGGCTTCGAGTACATCAGCGTGATCGGACGGAAAATCCAGACTGCCGCCGAGGCCCGCGAAGCCGAAAAACTCGCTGATCTCCTGTTGGCGCTGGGCAATTACCTGGAGCGGGTGGATATCGTTTACGACATAAAGTCCGATCTGGTTGAAGAGGAGCCGGAGGCCCCCGTACCGGCTGCCAAGGTTCCCGAGGAAATTCCCGAAGAAGTGCAGGACTATACGGTGGAGGTCGATGCGGAGCTTTATGAGCTCGTGCCCCTCTTCATGGACACCATGCGCTCCAACGTCACCGAAATGCAGGAGGCGCTGCCGGAGAAGAATTTTGACGTGATCTGCCGTCATGGGCACAGTCAAAAGGGGCTCGGCAGTACGTACGGCTTTGATTACCTCAGCCATATCGGATACAGGATTGAAACGGCCGGCATGCAGAAAAACGCGGACGAAGTTGCGAAGTTGCTGAAAATCATGAATTCATATCTCGAAAAAGTTCAGATCGTGGAGCGGAAAGGATGAACATGTTCACTCAAGACGTGGAGTCCATTGCTGATCAATATGTGACCAAAATGCCGATCTCGGTGCTGCTGATCGACGATGAGTTTCTGATAGGGGAGGCTATGCGCATCAAGCTCTCTTCGGAAACGGACATCGTCTTCAACTACTGCAAGGAGCCTGACAAGGCCCTGGAGACAGCCATCGGCGTACAGCCCACCGTGATCATGCTCGACCTGGTCATGCCCGGAGTCAACGGGCTGACCATGGTCAAGTTTTTCAAAAGCAGCGAGGATTTCCGGGATGTGCCGCTCATTGTGCTGTCGGCCCGTGAGGAGCCTGAGCTCAAGAAAAAGGCCATTGCGCTCGGGGCCAATGACTACATGATCAAATTGCCGGACAAGATAGACCTTGTCGCCCGTATCCGCTGCCACTCGGAGAGATACATTTTCAAGCAGCAGCGCGACGAGCTGATCATGAAGCTCAGAGCCATGTCCGGCCAGAACGGTGATGGATATTCCTCTCCGTACCTGGATTGATCGCACGCCAAAGGGGTTCAGCTTGACGGGGCCGGTAATTTCCCGGTCCCGTTTCTTGTTCACAACGTATTGACCGTTCAGGGAAGCGAATCTGTATGCTCAAGTCCAAGCTCATCGACATCAAGAATATCTTTCAGGAGGCGCAGGCCTTTGAAATGGCCTGGAACAAGTGCCTGCCCGATCTGAAGGCGCTTTTTCAGGTGGAACAGATACGGCTTTACAAGTGCGATTCCGAGCATGCGGAGCTGTTCGCGCTCGTGCTCAAAGACGGCCGGCCGCGGGAAGTGCGCCTGCCCGTTTCGACGTCGAGCCTTGCCGGGTACACGGCCATGTCGCAGCTGCCGTTTATTCTCAAGCGTCTGGACGCGTCGGAACTTGAGGCCATCCACCCGAACCTGGCCTTTGACCGTCAGTACGATCAGCTTGTCGGGTTCGAGACAACAAGCGTTATCTCCATGCCCATCCAGCACGATAACGAGCTGCTCGGCGTGCTGCAGCTGCTGAACAAACAGCAGGGTGTTTTTTCCCGCGAGGACGAGGCGTTCTGCCGTCTGATTGTCAGCATCATGGGGCAGCGGATGTTCGAGGAGCGCAGTCTGCCCAAGGGCCCGTACGAGAACCTTGTCTTTAAGGGATCCCTGACCCGCCAGCAGCTCGACGACGCCATATCGCGCTCGGCCAGGAAAGGAGTCTCCACATCGCGCCTGATGCAGCTTGATTACGGGGTCAGCCCCGACGACATCGGCGCATCGCTGGAGATCTACTACCAGACCCCGTTTGTGCGCTTTCAGGACAACCCGGTTTCCGAGCAGATGCTCAAGGGGATCAACCGCCAGTACCTGATCAACAACCTGTGGGTGCCCATCCAGATCAGGGGCGACAAGGTCGTGATCCTGCTTCATAACCCGCACGATTCGGAGAAGATCGAAGAGATCAGACGGATTCTGACCGCCAGGGAATACGAATTTCGGGTGGGCCTGCCTGAGGAAATCCTGGCATTTCTCGGGGATCGCAGTCAGTTGCCCAAAGGGTCTGCCAGCGCAAAAGGAATGGCCGACAGCTACTTTGAGAAGGATGAAGCCGAGCACGAGGACGAATTTGACGACTACGATGACGGGGAGGATCTGTCCGAGGCCCTTGCCGACCTCGAAGAGGCGTCGGAAGAGGGCCTTGAAATCGCGCAGATCGAAGAGGAGGACATTTCCCAGGAGAGCAGGCAGCTCGCGGTGCGTTTCGTGAACAAGATCATCATGCACGCTCACAAGACCGGAGCCTCGGATATCCATATCGAGCCGTCCCGGCCCGGCCGCCCCGGAGTGGTGCGCATGCGCATTGACGGCACCTGCGAACGGGTTCTGGCTGTCCCGGAGAGCATCATCAAGCCTGTGGTTTCCCGTATCAAGATTCTCTCCAACCTCAATATTTCCGAAAGGCGCTTGCCCCAGGACGGCAAGGCCAAGGTGCGGTTCAAGGGCCGCGAACTGGAGCTTCGCGTGGCCACGCTGCCCACTGTGCACGGTGAAAGCGCGGTGCTGCGCATGCTTACCTCCGGCAAGGCCCTGCCCTTTGAGAAGCTCAACCTGAGCGAGTCCAACAAGGCCCAGATTGAGCGGCTCATGTTCAAGCCGCATGGGATTTTCCTGGTTGTCGGCCCGACGGGTTCCGGCAAGACCACGACCCTGCATTCCATCCTGGCGCGTATCAATACGCCGGATAAGAAAATCTGGACGGTTGAGGACCCGGTCGAAATCACGCAGCCCGGGTTGCAGCAGGTTCAGGTCGAGAGCTCCATTGGGCTCGATTTTCCCCGGATCATGCGCGCCTTTCTGCGCGCAGACCCTGACGTTATCCTCGTTGGCGAGATGCGCGATCTCCAGACCGCCCAGATCGGCGTTGAGGCTTCACTGACCGGTCACATGGTTTTTTCAACCCTGCACACCAATTCCGCAGCGGAAACCGTGACGCGCCTTCTGGACATGGGCATAGAATCTCTTAACTTTTCTGAAGCGCTGCATGGCGTTCTGGCCCAGCGGCTGGTCAAGACCCTCTGCGCACAGTGCCGCGAAACCTGCACCCCCTCCGACGAGGAGTGGGACTACCTCCTGAACCAATACGGGGAGCAGTATTTTCCGGAACTGGGCATCGATCGGTCAACGGCGAAAATCTACAGGGCCAAGGGCTGCGGGCGCTGTTCCCAAAGCGGCTACAGGGGCCGGACCGGGATACACGAGCTCCTTGTGGCGACCCCCGATATCCGCAAGGCCATCGCCCGCAGATTGCCGTCGGAAGAAGTGGCGCGCATGGCCATCGAGCAGGGCATGCGCACTCTTTACCAGGATGGAATCGCTAAAATATTCAAGGGCGATATTGACATCCTGCAACTGCAAAAAGTGACGACCTCCGAGTGAGCTGAATGGAAGACAACACCGAGAAGAAAGAGATTTCCGAAAGCCTGGGCGAAGACCAGACGCAGCCCGAATCCGCGGCCGATGCTCCACGGGTGCCTTTGGCGGATGAACCCGTGGTCATCCCGGCAAACCTCAAGCTGCGCCTGGAGAAATGTCCCAAATGCCTTTACGAGAGACAATCCGGAGACGATAAATTCGCCTCGCCCTTCGAGTGTCCCAAGTGCGGCGTTGTCTACGCCTTGGCCATGGAGGAGGTGCGCCGGAAAGGGCGGGGCCAGGAATTGCAGGACGAGGCGGAGGCGGAAGAGATGCGTCGTCTGGCTCAGGTGCAGGATGAAAACATCCGCAGTTCGCAGATCGGCAGCGCCATGTTCGTGGGCGAGGAAAAGAACAAGATCTGGATTGCGGTGATCCTCGTCGCGCTCGCGGCTCTTGGAGCGTTCCTTCTTTTTTGATTTTCGCACGTTCCTCCGCGTCGATGCGGTGAGGGACTGCCGATGGTTTGAAAATGTGTGACCACTGGTGGTTTATGGCTAAGCTTTATCCCTGGAATTCCTGGACGGAAGTGGAAGATTTTACGGAAGAGATGCAGCGCGTGATCGAGGATTCGGCCTGTCCTTCCCCCTTTGTGGACAACGGACGCAGGGTCGCGCGATTCAGGCCGATTGCCGATGTCATCGAGGCCGGGGATGCGTTCTTTGTTCTCGTGGAACTGCCGGGCCTCACGCGAGATGACGTTCTGCTGGAGGCGCATGGCAACGTGCTGGCGGTATTCGGTGAACGTAAGCCGCCCCTGGATCTTGAAGGCGCGGCCTTTCACGCCATGGAACGTTCCTACGGTTGCTTTTCCCGCCGTTTCGAATTCCCTGAAGACATCGACCCCATGGCCGTTACCGCGAGCATGAAATCGGGGCTCCTCAATGTGCGGGTGCCCAAGCGCGCCCGGCGGACAGTGAACAGGACCATCCCCGTAACCGCCGATGAGTGACCGTTGCCCCGCGAACTGCCGAGTTGTTCAGACCAACGGTGCGGGTGGCCAGGATTTGTAAAGGAGAGTTGCGTGAGATTTTACAGATTGCTCTTTGCAGTGTTTTTCTGGGCGCTCCTGAGCGCCCATTTTTCATACGCCTCGGACAAGGGCATTCGCATGACGCCGGTGGTGCGCACCGTGCAAAGCGTCGCCCCCGCCGTGGTCAACATCCACACCGCACGCATCGTCGAACAGGAGATCAATCCTTTTGGCTCCATGTTCGACGACACTCTGTTCCGCCATTTTTTCGGTTCCCAGGATCTGACCAGGCGTTTCGAACAGCGCAGTCTCGGTTCCGGGGTGGTCATCGACGGCGTGAAGAACCTGGTGCTGACCAATGCTCACGTCATCGAGGGCGCGACCTCCATCCGGGTGCGCCTGCTTGACGGGCGCGAGTTTGACGGCGAGCTTGTCGGTTCCGACCCGGATTTCGACCTGGCCATCCTGCATTTAAAAGATGCCCGCGACCTTCCGCAGGCCAATATGGGCGACTCCTCGGACATGATGATCGGCGAAACGGTCATCGCCATCGGCAACCCCTTCGGGTTTGGCAATACCGTGACCACGGGCGTGGTCTCCGCCCTGGAGCGGACCATCGAGACCCGGCAGGGCACATTCACGGACTTCATCCAGACCGACGCGGCCATCAACCCCGGCAACAGCGGCGGCCCGCTCATGAATCTGGCCGGGGAGCTGGTCGGCATCAATACGGCCATCCATGCCGAGGCGGAAGGCATCGGTTTCGCCATTCCCATCAACAAGGCCAAGCGGGTTGTGGACGAGCTGGTCAGCTTCGGCCGCGTCCAGGCCGTATGGCTCGGCCTTGAAGGGCAGGACGTGGATGAGCGCATCGCCCGTTATCTGGGCCTTGATAGCGCGCAGGGGATGCTCGTGGCCCAGATTCACGAGGCGGCCACGCAAAAGGCGGGGCTGGAGCCGGGGGACGTGATCAGGACCGTGAACGGAGTACGGGTTGAGGATCGCAACCATTATCAGCGCATCCTCAGAAATTTCACCCTGGGGCAGGATCTGCGGCTGGATGTGGCTGGACAGGGGGGCAGGCGCAGCGTCACCGTCAAACTGCAATCCTTCACCAATGAAAAGGCCCTGGACATGGCCGGGCGGCGCTGGGGCATGGTCGCGGCGGCCCGGGGACGAAATCTCGTCATTACCGAAGTGCGTCCGGGCAGCCCTGCCCAGAAGCTGGGGCTCAAAAGCGGGGACCTTCTGCTCAAGGTGGCCGGAGACGCGCTGGCTTCTCCTGACGACTACGCCCGGGCCTTCAAGCGTTATCGCATGGCCAACACGGTGCTTTTGCTCGTCGGCCGCGACGGACGCGGCTATCATGTCCGCCTGCGCGTCTGATTCGCCGGTTCATTCAAGGAGAGTTCATGAGCATCTGGTACAATCACGTGCGTGCGGACATTCGCCTGCAGGCATTGGTCGATAATTTCAGGCTGATCCGCGAGCACGCCGCAAATCCCGTGGCGATCATCAAGTCCGACGCCTACGGGCACGGGCTGCCGCAGGTGGCGCGGGCGCTTTTTGCGGACGGGGCGCGGATCCTGGCCGCCGGGACGGTCGGTGAGGCTGCCGTTTTGAAGGACACCGTGCCCGACGCGGAAGTCGTCTCCCTGCTTGGCCCCATTGATGCGGCTGATTACGCCTGCGTTTGCGAGCGCGATATCGTGCCTTTTGCTGGCAGCACCGAACAGTTGATGCTGCTCGAAGAGGCTGCTGGACGGTCCGGGACGACGGTTCGGGTCGCCCTCAAGTTCGACACCGGCATGTCCCGTCTGGGATTTGACGCAGCCGATGCGCCCGGCGTGGCCGCCACGCTGGACGGGCTGGAACATGTTCGGGCGACCATGGTCTGCTCCCATCTGGCCACGGCCGATGATCCGCAACAGAGCGGGTACGTCAAGGAGCAGGGAGACAAATTTCAGCGCATCATCCGCGCCCTGCACGCACGGGGACTGGACGTCCGCGCCAGCCTCGCCAATTCCGGGGCGATCTTCGGGTATCCCGGCCTCCATCACGACCTGCAGCGTCCGGGCATCGCCCTCTACGGGGGAAACCCCTTTCACGGCACGGCCTGGGAGGAAAAAGGACGTGGGCTGCAACCGGCCATGCAGGTCTCGAGCAGATTGATACAGGTGCGCACCATCGCGGCCGGGCAGAGCGTCAGCTACGGGCGCATCTTCACCGCGCCCGACGAAATGCGCATCGGCATCGTCGCGGTGGGGTATGCGGACAACTATTCGCGCGGACTCTCCTCCAGGGCGCAGATGCTTGTGCATGGCCGGCGCGTTGCCGTGCTTGGCCGGGTCTGCATGCAGCTCACGGCCGTGGACCTGACCGGCGTGCCGGAGGCGGCGGTGGGAGATGAGGTGTTTCTGCTTGGCGGTGACGGCCCCCAATCCATCAGCGCCGATGAACTCGCCGCCTGGTGGGGGACCATCACCTACGAGGTGTTCTGCCTGCTGGGGCAGAACCCGCGAAGCTACGCGGACTGATCCGGGGCGCGGCGTGTTTTCGCCTTGCTCCCGGCCTGCGCGCCATTCGTCCGGGTCGCCGGTCAGGGCTGAAGAAGCTTGAAGCCGGTCGCAGAGTCGAGAACCCTTGCGGCGTCGGTGTCAAGCAACTCGACCAGCACGGCCTCCATGACCTGCCAGACCTTGACCCCGCCCCTGATGCAGCCGGTGGCCGTGTCCGTTTCGCGGCCGCAGGCCATGTGCATGTGCAGCACCGGACGACCCGTGTCATCCGGAAAGATCGTTCCGGTTCCCGCCACTTCGTGGGCGTCTTCAAGGATGTGGTCCATGGGCGTGACAGGTGAGACTCCCCGGCTTTTTTCGGGGCCGACCACCAGTGAACTCCCCGCGTCCGCGCCGCCGAGGATGATCAGAAACCCTGCCCTGACCCCTTCGTCTCGCGCCAAGCGCTCGATCTCTTCATGCACGATGTCCCCGTCTTCGAGGCGGATGATGAAAGTGCGACCCTGACGGGCTGTTGAGTATTTCACGGTCTTTCTCCTTCTTGATGTCGTCGTGTTCGCTACCAGGTCCACAGGCGACTGTGCTCGCATAATTCAAAATGTGATCCGGCTTCACACTTTTTGACGTAGCGGGCTTGGTGGTGTATGGGTGGCCATTCAAAAAAACAGGCAAGTGGGAGCAAAGGCTATGGATTTTTCGCAGAGGGGGCAAGGCCCCTGTCGAAATTTTTCAGTATCATACCGATATGTCATGATTCTTTGCGTTCTGTTTTTTCTGGGAGGTTGCACCTCCAAGCGCGTGGAGACCTCTTCCGAGCTTCCGGCTGCCATGCAGGCAACCGCAGTTCAGCCCGAAGATCGGAATGAATGCGAGGTACAGCCCTCGCGCCACCGCGAATTCGACTACTCCACCCTGCTGACCCGCGACAACGATTATTTCGCAACATCATCAGTTCGGGATTTTGATCAGTACGATTCAGTCGCGGACAGTTCCGACGACATCGAGCCGGTTCCATCCATCACGGACATCGTTCTGACCCAATATGAAGATTGGCAAGGGGTGCGGTATCGCTTTGGCGGCACGGACTATCGCGGAGTTGATTGCTCGGGGCTGGTGCAGGCGATTTTCCGTGACGCGTTCGAGGTGGAATTGCCGCGCACGTCACGGGAACAGGCCCAGCTTGGCGAAGCCGTGAAGCAGGGCGACATTCAGCCCGGCGACCTGCTGTATTTCATTGACCGCGGGCGCAGGCATATCGGCGTGGCCGTGAACGAACATGAATTTCTGCACGCCTCACGCAAGAAGGGCGTAATTCTGTCCAAGGTCGACAAGTACTGGAAGCCGCGCCTCAAACAGGTGCGTCGCATCCTGAACGAAAACGAGATCGTGGTGCCCCGTCCGAACGGCGGGTGAGACTGAAGGCCCTTGTATTTGGCCTGCGGCATGACGATCAGCAGGGACTCGGCAGTATATGAGTGTCCGCGAAAATACTGCGCATCCTGGCCGCCCGGCCGTGTATCCGCTCCTTTTTATGGCGTGCCTGCTCGTGCTTGGAGTCGGTTGCGCGCCCAAGGTCCAGGTTCAGTCTTCCCCAACCCATCCCCCGCAACCCACCGCCTTTGATTCTTCGGTTTCGGAAATTCTGCTCTCCCAGTTCAGAACCTGGAAAGGGGTGCGTCACCGCGTCGGTGGAATGGACCGACAGGGTGTGGATTGTTCGGGACTCATGCAGGCTGTTTTCCGGGATGCCTTTCAGGTGGACCTGCCCCGCACCTCGCGTGCGCAAAGCCGGACGGGCCAGTCGGTTGATGCCCGCAACATGCGACCCGGAGACTTGCTCTATTTTTTTGACAAAGGCGACCACATCGGCGTGGTTGTGTCCGACAGAACGTTCATGCACGCTTCGGCGAGCCAGGGCGTGATCCTGTCCACCCTCGACGGCTACTGGTGGCCCAGACTCAAACGCGTGCAGCGCGTTCTTTCCTGACCCCTTTCAATCAATCTTTTTTCGCTTCCATCTTTTCTTCACGACCCACCCGTAGATTGCCGCGTTGACCGCAACGACCATTCCCGCAAGCCAGATCTGCGTTTCGCGGGTCAGGCCGTCAGGATAGATCACCGCCAGCAGATAACGCTCCATAAACCCCCCCGCGTATCCGGCTTCCCCGGCCAGGGCGAGCAGCGCGTTTTCCAGATCCGTCAGCGGGCAATACCAGCCCATGGCCTCGACCAGAAAACCCCACACGGCAGCGGGCACATGGATGAAGGTAAAGCGCGGCCAGCGCAAGGCAGCCAGGCCGCCGAGCATGACCAGGCAGATGAAGAGCAGGTGCAGAAGGAGAACCGCGTTGGCGGCCAGGTGGTAGAACATTGATCCCTGACCGAAAAAGCGGGGAAAGCCGTCTTTCCCCGCCTGGTTTCTAGATTTCGAAGAGCATTTCCAGATCCGAGCGGGTCAGGCTCTTCCAGGCCGACTGGCCGGGGATGATGGAATCGGCGATGCCTTTCTTGGATTCCTGGAGTTTCAAAATCTTCTCTTCAACCGTGTTCTCGCAGATCATCTTGTAGGCGAAGACCTGGCGGGTCTGGCCGATGCGGTGCGTGCGGTCCGTGGCCTGGTCTTCCACCGCCGGGTTCCACCATGGGTCGTAGTGGATGACATAGTCGGCCGAGGTCAGGTTGAGGCCCGTGCCGCCGGCTTTCAGCGAGATGAGGAAGATGGGGATCTCGGGGGTGTTGTTGAACTTGTCGACCTGATCGAAGCGGTCCTTCGACGTGCCGTCCAGGTAGCAGAAGGGAATCTCGACCATGTGCAGCCAGTTGCGGATGATATGCAGCATCTGCACGAACTGCGAGAAGACAAGCACCTTGTGGCCGTCGTCGATGATGGAGGTGACAAGATCCTTGAATGCCTCGAACTTGCCGGAGGACAGGTTGGCGTTGAAACCGGGCATGTCGAGTTTCAAGAGCCGCGGATGACAGCAGATCTGGCGCAGCTTGAGGAGCGCGTCCAGAATGGAGATCTGGCTCTGGCCGATGCCCTTTTCGTCCACGTCCTGCAGGACCTGCTCTTTGAGTTTCTTGGCCAGGGCGGCGTAGAGGTCGCGCTGATCGTCGAGCAGGGCCGAGTAGTAGATATTCTCGACCTTGGGCGGCAGGTCCTTGGCCACCTCGTTCTTGGTGCGGCGCAGGATGAACGGTTTGACCCGTGCCTTGAGGTAGCCAAGGCTGTCGTCGTCGCCGTCCTTGATGGGCTTGACGAAGCCTTTCTGGAAGGCGGCCTGGGACCCCAGGAAGCCGGGCATGAGGAATTCGAACAGAGACCACAGTTCAAGCAGCGTGTTCTCGATGGGCGTGCCCGACAGGCACAGGCGGAAGCGGGCCTGCATCTTGCGCACGCTTCTGGCCGTGATGGTGTTCGGGTTCTTGATGTTCTGGGCCTCGTCCAGGATGATGGAGTTGAACTCGAATTTCATCAGTTCGTCCAGATCCCGACGCAGGAGCGCATAGGTGGTGATGATCAGTTCCGAGGACTCGATCTTCTTGAACAGGTTTTCACGGCGCGCGCCGTAAATGACCAGGCGCTTCATGTCCGGCACGAACTTCTGTGCCTCGCGCTCCCAGTTGGGCAGCACCGATGTGGGCACGATGATCAGGTTCGGGCCCTTGTGCCCCTGCTCCTTCATGTACTGCAGAAAGGTCAGGGTCTGGATGGTCTTGCCCAGGCCCATCTCGTCGGCCAGGATGCCGCCGAAGTGGTACTCGCGCAGGAAATTGAGGTAGCTCACGCCCTGCAGCTGATAGGGGCGCAGGGTCGCGTCCAGGCCTTTGGGCTTTTCGACCTGCTTGATCTCCTGGAAGTCGTTGATCTTGTCGCGCAGGGTGTCCCAGAATCCGTCGGACGTGGTCTCGGGGATGTCTTCGAGGATCTTGTCCAGGACAGGGGCCTCGAAATTCTCGAAACGCTTCTTGGGCGGTTTTTCCGGATCAAGGCCGAGGGCGATGAGCTTGTGCCCGAGCTTTTCCAGCCACGACTCGGGCAGACTGGTGTAGGAGCCGTCTTTTAATTGCACATAGCGCTTGCCCTGGGTCCAGGCCTTCCAGATCTTGTCGATGGGGACGGAAATGTCGTCGTACTCGACGTTGATTTCAAGGTTGAACCACTTGTCCTCTTCCTGCGTCTCCACCGTGGCCACCACATTGGGCGGGGTCAGGCGGACCTTGTAGCGGGCCAGATCCTTCTCGCCGTAGACGCGGTAGGCCTCCACCAGCTTGGGATAGGCGTCGAGCAGAAAGGTGATGGCCTCTTCGGGCTCCAGGAACCAGATGGCGCTGCTTCTGGGCTGAAAATTCATGTCCATGAGCGTGGTCAAGAGCGCTTCCTCTTCCTCCTGATCGCGGCGGATGAGGAAGGACTTGCCCTCGAACTGGTAACTGCCGGTCTGCAGGTCCTGGTTGGGGCCTGGCAGGGAGATGTCGCCGTGCTCGGTCTCGTAGATGTTCTGGATCTCGAGCGTCAGCAGGCTGCCTTCTTCGTTCAGGTACAGCTTGGGGTTGTACGTCGCGGGAACGAAGATGGGCTGCATGCGCTCCAGGAATTCATCCTGTCCGTGCAGGTCCGAGGCCGGGATCTGGGTCCAGACCCGATCCAGAAATTCGGAGATGTCGGCGTGGGGGATGACCGGGGGCGAAGCCACGAGCTCCTGAATCAGCGACGGGCGCAGGCCTGTCTGCACGGGGTAGAAGCTGTGCTTGAGGCAGACCCACAGGGGCAGATGCCCGTAGAAGGAGACGTTCTGGTTCAAAATGGAGAAAGGCACCTTGCCCTCGCGGCCGAGCATGATGTCAAACAGCAGCCCATCATCCGTGAACTTGGGCCGCAGCTGCAGGCGCATGGGCGTGCTCTCGATGCGCACAGGCTGCTCGGTCTCTTCCCAGAGCAGGTAGTACTCGTTCTTGATGGCCCAGAAGAACCAGGTCATGAGGCCAAAGGGGATTTCCATCCGGTGGCCGTAATAGTCCAGATACTGCCCGATCTGTTCGCAGACCTTTGGCAGCTCCGGTGAAATTTCGCACCAGTCCGGGTTGCGGATGATCTGCTCCAGGGTCACGGGATTCTGGACCGTGGACAGTCCGGACTTGTTCTGGCGTGCGCGGAAAAATTCCACCTGCAAGCGGCCCGGCTCGGTGAAGAATCGGAAAATGAAATAGTGATGGCCCGGTTCCGGTTCGAGAGCGGTGGAGAAGAAATAGCGGAAGCTCTGCTTCCATTCGGATTTTATGGGCTGAGACTCGACCTCTTGCTTGACGTCGAGCTTGGAGAGAAGGCCAAGGGCCGTGGCCGCCACATGGCGGCAGATGCCCGAGAAGGAGTCCTCGCAGTTGCAGTAGGAGTGGACACTGCCCTGGTCGAGGTTGATACCCAGTTCTGAGGAATAGGTCTGGAAATCATCTCCCTGGATCTGGCCTTCGACGTCCCAGGATTCTTCGCCCCGGCGGATATCGATCTTCTGTATGCCACCGTCGGCGATGAGATATTGAGCCCCGTCGCGGATATGCTCCGGGATATTGTCAGACAAAAAATTGTGCACGATGCGTTGGATGCGTGCTTCGTCGGAATGAGACATTGCTTGGGTTTAACTCCGTAAAACCGCTGGTGGCGGTGGAATGATCAGAGCCCTGCCGGCGACCGGGGAACGCTCGTGAAGAGCAGCGCGGCGAGGCACAATTGAACCATTTAAACAAATCAGAATTCTTAATCAAGAGCTGGGGCAATTTAGGAATGATCTTTTTGAAATCTGTCCAAACACCCCTAACTTGTTCAGTTGTCGCGAGAATTTTGATTGTTTTGGTCCGAATTACTTCCTGTCGCGATAAAGATGTATGACATGTTTTTGCGGAATAATCCATGTGTATGTCTGCCCCGGGTGGGTCCAGGAATCGCCAAGTCGAGCGGGGGACCACCCCGATGCCGTACTTTTCCGCCGGGAGCGGACGGGGGGGGTGAGGCTTGGGGACGGGGAATCAACCGTGTTTCCGCCAAAGAGAAGTTGACATTTCGGAGACCGGAGGCCAATTTCAGGCTGGATTTGGTTCCATATCCCCGTGGCTACAGGAAAAATATGATTCGCATTACAGACATTCTGGACCAGGCGTCCACCTATCTTCCTCCGACGGACGTTGCGCTGATCCAGAAGGCCTATGTCTTTTCCGCGGCCGCCCATGCCGGACAGATCCGGCTTTCCGGCGAGCCCTACCTCTCTCACCCCCTGGAAGTCAGCAACATCCTCGTTGACCTGCGGCTGGACGCGGCGACCATCGTGGCCGGCCTGCTGCATGACACGGTGGAAGACACCGACGCTTCCATTCCGCAGATTGTCGAGCTGTTCGGCCCGGAAGTCGGCGCCATCGTCGAGGGTGTGACCAAGATCAGCAAGATGAACTTCGAGTCCAAGGAGCAGGCGCAGGCCGAGAACATCCGCAAGATGATCCTGGCCATGGCCGATGACATCCGCGTTATTTTGGTCAAACTCGCCGACCGGCTGCACAACATCTCCACTCTCGAGTTCCAAAAAGAATACAAGCAGCGTGCCATCGCCCAGGAGACGCTCGGCATCTATGCCCCCCTGGCCAACCGGCTGGGTTTGTACCGCATCAAGGTACAGCTTGAGAATTATGGCCTGCGGTATCTCAAGCCCGATGTGTATTCACAGATTTCCGAGGGCATCAACCGGTATCAGGATCAGGGACAGGCCTATATCGACAAGGTCAGCGCCATGATCCAGGACGTGCTGCACGAAAACGACATCAGCGGCCGGGTCAAGGGGCGCATCAAGCATATCTATTCCATCTACCACAAGATGAAGCAGCGCGGACTGACCATTGACCAGATCTTCGACATGATCGCCTTTCGGGTCATCGTGAACAACTTGCGCGAATGCTACACGGTGCTGGGACTGGTGCACTCCCTGTGGAAGCCGGTGCCGGGCAAGTTCAAGGATTACATCTCCATGCCCAAGGCCAACATGTACCAGAGTCTGCACTCCACGGTCATCGGTCCTGAAGGCGAGCGCATCGAGATCCAGATCCGTACCGAAGAGATGCATCAGCTGGCCGAAAACGGCGTGGCCGCGCACTGGTCCTACAAGGAGCACGGCAGCAAGAAGGCCCAGGAGGCCGACCGCTTCAGCTGGCTGCGCCAGATTCTGGACTGGCAGGGGGACCTGAAGGATTCCAGGGATTTCATGTCCACCTTGAGCCTGGACCTGTTTCAGGACGAGGTCTACGTCTTCACGCCGCGTGGCCAGGTCAAGGAGCTGCCCGAGGGCGCGACTCCCGTGGATTTTGCGTACACCATCCACACGGAGGTCGGGAACCACTGCGCCGGAGCCAAGGTCAACGGGCGCATCATGCCGCTCAACACGCCGCTCAAAAACGGGGACACGGTGGAGATCATCACCGACGCTTCCCGCAGCCCGAGCCGCGACTGGCTGCAGTTTGTCAAGTCCGGCAAGGCGCGTTCGCGCATCAAGCACTGGATCGGCACCGAGGAGCGTGCGCGCAGCCTGGCCCTGGCCAAGGAGCTGCTGGAAAAGGAAGGCAGGCGCATGGGCATCAACGTGGGCAAGGCCATCAAGCACGGCGATTTCGATCCAGTGGTCAAGGAATTTTCCTTTCGCCAGATTGACGACCTTTTTTCCGCCGTAGGCCACGGTCGCATCACCGCCCGGCAGGTGCTCCGAAAACTCCTGTCCAAGGACGAGCAAAAAACCGATGAGCGCAAAGCCTCTTCACCGGGCCCGGCCCAGGTCAAGCCCCAGTCCCCTGATTCCATCAGCATCAAGGGTGTGGACGGGGTGCTCATCCGCTACGCCCAGTGCTGCAACCCCCTGCCCGGCGATCCCATCATCGGTTACATCAGCCGGGGTCTGGGTGTCACCGTGCACACGCAGGACTGTCCCAACGTAGCCAACATGGAGATCGAGCGCCTGCTCGACGTGAGTTGGGGCGGGGAGGAGGAATCCAAACTTCTGCCGGCGCGCATCAAGGTGGTCTGCAAGAATCAGCGCGGGGTTCTGGGCATGGTCAGCAGCCTTTTGGCGAAAGAGGGCATCAATATCGATTCCGGAAAATTCACATCTGCCGTGGACGGGATGTCAGAGCTGGATTTTGTCATCGAGGTCAAGACCACGACCCAGCTTTACGCGATCATCGAACAGCTGCGCAAACTGGACGCGGTGACCGAAGTGACCCGATCGTCAGCGGGGTGAGGGCGGGCTGTACGCGAAGGCGAGGGATTCCGGGGAAAGCCTGGGGTCCCTTTTTTTTGGAGTTTTTACGGAGTGCGGAACGGGGATGGCGGGAGGATGTTGGCAAAAGGCATGGATTCCCGTCTTCACGGGAATGACAACGGCGTTGTCCGGCCGTTTGGAGGAGTTGTCCTTCGAGTTGTCCCGACGTCATTCCCGCACAGGCGGGAATCCATGTCACATGTTAACCAGGGCGCGTTGCCGTGGTTCGCGACGTCATTCCCG
>SWCB01009285.1_pt1 | contig 134021 bp, 91 predicted proteins | sample 4692901 | NCBI WGS metagenome assembly SWCB01 (sample SAMN10267276, study PRJNA491770) | bioreactor metagenome | isolation source: DHS bioreactor inoculated with subseafloor sediment | place: Japan: off Shimokita Peninsula | collected 2006-08 | reverse complement strand
TTATCACGCCTGTTTGAGGTTCATATACATCTTTTACTCCTATCATTGGGCCGTTTCCTAAAAACAAATAGCCTCCATCTGAAAGGGGGCAGGCTTCCATTGCCTGCATCGCAACATACTGCGACCAGACAAGACTTCCACCAGCAGTTAATTTGTTCACCATTCCACCCGACCAAACACTTCCAGAACTCAGCAATAGATCCCCGTCAGAAGTTATTTTGATTCTACTTCTGTAAACAAATTCATCATAGTTAGAGTATATGGACATTGATTTGCTCCATATAATTTCACCCTCCTGATTGAAAGACATCACCAATCCAGAAGCATCACTGGCACTGCCGTAAAAATAAAACCCCGACGGTGCGGCAATCAAATCATTTGTCTGGCTATTTGAATAACTACCGGGTGTTATTTTCTGCTTTGCCCACAACACATTCCCGAGTGCATCCGCTTGGAGGAGACAAAATTCGGAACTATAATCAGAGGAGCCTTTGGTAAGCCCCCCAACCAGCAAATGCCCGTTGGATAATTCGGCGACTGCCGTTCCCTGGTCTCTTAATGAAGTCGTTTCATAGGTTTTTCCCCAAATGAGTGACCCATCAGGAGTAAAGCGCAGCAATAAGAGCTTCGACCCAGAGGGAAACTCACCCGGCAAAGTGTAGCCGGTAACCAGTATATCTCCGTTGCCGGCAATGGAAATTCCTGAAGGATAAGTATGCGTATCATGGTTAAATTTTTTCACCCATATCAAGTCTCCTGCTGAATTGAGTTTAATCAGCAAGATAGAGAAATTATAAGGATTATAGCTGTATTCGGTGGCACACATCAGAAAATTCCCGTCCGCTGATCGCACAATGTCACCCGGTTTAATCAAACTTTCATCCCCTACCAGCCTTTTCGACCAATGCATCACACCTTCGGCATCCATCAAATGCACCGCACCGTTGTCTGAGCCTTCCCCAACGGAGCTGATCACCAGGAGACTATCCTGACCAGCTTCGGCACTCGCCAAAACATGCGTCCCAAAAGAGGGCATATAAAATACTTTGGAGAACCGCAGGTCCTGTGCCTGCGAAAAAACGGCATATTGTATAAGCAAAAGGCCTAAAATAAATGAAATGGTGTGATGTTTCATAATGTATGATTTAGCGGATTAAACATTCAATGAAGCATATAAAGGTAAGAAATATAGGAGGTACAACAAAATAAGTTAAGTACTTTCAGGAAATATTATCTTATTGAAGCATGGTTGGCTTGTTTGTTTATGACTTTCCCGAAAAAGGTCATCCCACCTATGTTTTCTGCCTCACCTTTGTGTAGCAATCTCTGCACAAAGGTTCATAACTATCGGTTTCGCCAAGCATCACCAACTTTTCGTCGGCAGTTTTGCGGTGGGAATAATGTGCCAGGTTTCCGCATTGCATGCAAATGGCGTGAACCTTGGTAACATACTCGGCGGTGGCCATTAATGCAGGTATGGGGCCAAACGGTTTGCCTGAGAAATCCATATCAAGTCCGGCAATGATTACCCTTATACCGCTGCTGGCCAGCTTATTGCATACATCTATCAATTCATCGTCAAAAAACTGGGCTTCGTCAATGCCAACCACGTCAACATTGTTGGCATAAAGTAAAATCTGCGATGAAGCTTGTACCGGGGTAGAAGTAATGGCGTTTTCGTTGTGTGAAACCACATTGGTTTCATCGTAGCGGGTGTCGATGGATGGTTTAAAAATTTCAACCCTTTGCTTAGCGATGCGGGCACGGGTCAACCTGCGGATTAACTCTTCGGTTTTGCCCGAAAACATTGACCCGCAAATAACTTCAATCCATCCCCGGCGCTGTCCCGGATTGATCGCACTTTCTAAAAACATTACCCTGCTTTATGATTTTTGATTTACCTTTAACCCCTCAAAAACAAATTCAAATCAGGTCTGTAAGCCGATCATTTATTTGCGGTTGAAATACAAAAGTACCATGATTCTGCGTTTTACAAAATCAATTTTCAGATTTTTATCAACATGGCCCATCAAAAAATCGTTAAAGAAATCAATAACAAGCTGTCTGAATTAACAGAACAGTTTAAAAAAATCTCCGTTTCGGATGAAATCCATTTAATAGAAGTGGACATCCTGATGGGGATGCTGCGTGAGCTTTACACGAAAACCAACCTTCTTAAAGAGCCTGAGCACGAAGAAGAAGTTGCCGTTTCCCCTGCTGCGTATGATTCTCACATTCCTGCGGAACAATCCCATACACCAGAAAAGATAGTTGAAACTTCACCACCTTTAACACCCCACATTCCTGAAGAGGTAGCTTCATTTGAGGCCCAGCCTGAAATTGAACCAACCGAAATACAGGCACCTCCCGATTACATCTTTAATTTACCTATTGTACCTGAGTTAAAACCTGAGGATGAAGCTACTCTGCCGGAAATAACAACACCAGCGGTGGAAATTGCTCAGCCAGAGAAGATTGAACCCATTCAGCCTCCCGTTACCCCAGTGCAATCGTACCTCACACCGAAACCTCCTGTTCACCAGGCGGAGCTATTCGGAAATGGAAGCCTTTCGGACAAATACAAAACGGAAGCCCCATCCATCAACGACAGGAAAATTGAGGGTAAGTCAGATCACACGCTGGCCGACAAAATAAATCTGACACCCATCAATGATATTAAATCTGCTATTGGCATCAATGAAAAATTTCAGTTTATCAACGAACTTTTCGAAGGTTCGGCGCAGCTATACAACGAAGCCATAGCCTTGCTCAACAATTGTACCGGTGCAGAAACTGCGCGCACCCTGTTCCACGATTACCAGATCAGAAATAACTGGGACACCGAAAACAAGGCCTTTCTGCAGTTTAAGGAATACATTGAAAGGCGATACCTTCACTCATAATTCATTCAATGCTTCATCTACCTTTAATACTTTACAGGACATTTCTGATCGTTCTAATCCTTGTCTCAGGATTAGCAACGCAAGCTCAGGACATCGATTATGCGCACTTTATCGTTAACAAATTGGCCGCCCCGGAAATGGAAGGCCGCGGTTATGTAAATTATGGTTCACATCAGGCTGCTGAATTTATTGCCCGGGAAATGTTAAACTGTGGCATCCGGCCCTTTAAGGACACCTATTCTCAACCATTTCATCTGAATGTGAATACATTTCCGGGTACCCTCATGGCAAAAATTGATGGAAGAAGCCTTAAACCCGGCGCTGATTATCTTATTTCGGCTTCCTCCCCTGCTGTAAATCAGGTGTATGAGCTGGTTTTCCCCGACAAGAAAGTTTTTAGTGATCCGGCAAAGCTGAAAAAGTTTGCAGAAGAAAACCTGCAACAATCCACGCTTGCCTTCGATAAATCAGAACTTAAGGGATACGCGGCAAAAGTTGCGGACTCGATGCTTGCCACCAACTTTATAGGGGCCGGGGGATACCTGCTCATCAACAGTAATAACAAATTAGTGTGGAGTGTCTGGCCGGGCGAAGTTCAGCAAAGTTTCCCGGTGATTGAAGTACGTGAAGATGCCCTTCCGCGAAAGCCCAAAAATATCGCCCTGACCATAGAGGCCGAATACAACAAGGATGTTGAAGTGAGGAATGTTGTGGGGTTCATTCCCGGAACGACTGCTGCAGATACGTTTTTGGTATTTACCGCACATTACGATCACCTGGGAAGGATGGGTAGTGAAGCTTACTTTCCGGGGGCAAACGACAATGCCAGTGGCATTGCCATGATGCTCGACCTGGCAAGGTATTTTTCCAAATCGGCCAATCAACAAAAATACAGCATCGCGTTTATTGCACTCGCAGGTGAAGAAATGGGACTGAAAGGGTCAACCTACTATGTCGAAAACCCCTCCTTTCCCCTTGAAAATATCCGTTTTCTGATCAACCTCGATATGGTAGGTACCGGTAGCGAAGGCATCACGGTGGTCAATGGAACTGTTTATCCCAAAGCTTTTGCTCTACTTGACAGCATAAATACTGATAATAATTACCTTGTGAATGTGGCCTCCCGGGGCGAAAGTTGCAACAGCGACCATTGCCCGTTTTACCAGAAAGGTGTGCCCTCGGTGTTCATTTACAGCAGAGGAAAAGAATATCTGGAATACCACAATATTTACGACCTGCCTCAGAATTTACCTTTCACAGAATATGAGGACATTTTCAGGCTGCTGAAGGATTTTATACAGATTTATTGAACCATCATGTCAAAACTTTACCTAGTTCCCACGCCCATTGGCAATCTTGAGGACATCACTTTCCGGGCGGTACGGATACTGAAAGAAGTAAACCTCATCCTGGCCGAAGACACCCGCAAAACCGGGATGTTGCTAAAGCATTATGGCATTTCAAACACGATGAAATCGCACCATATGCACAACGAGCACCGCACGGCCGAAGAAATAGCCGGCAGAATTGCCGCGGGCGAATCCATTGCATTGGTTACCGATGCCGGCACACCGGGCATTTCCGACCCGGGATTCTTGTTGGTGCGAACCTGTGTAGCTCTGGACATTGAGGTGGAAACACTTCCCGGTGCCACGGCATTTGTCCCTGCACTGGTAAATTCGGGGCTGCCCTGCGACCGCTTTCATTTTGAAGGATTCCTGCCCCACAAGAAAGGCCGCAACACCCGATTGCAATACCTGGCCAGCCTGCCGTTCACTTTTGTACTTTACGAATCGCCCTTCCGCCTGGTCAAAACCCTGCAACAAATGGCCGAAGTGCTTAGCGCGGAAAGAGAAGCCTGCGTTTCACGGGAAATCTCCAAGCTTTTTGAAGAAAACCGCCGTGGAAGCCTTGCGTTTCTGGCTGAATATTACACCGCTCACCCACCCAAAGGTGAAATTGTAATCACGGTAGCCGGGAATTCCGGTAACACCCCTGAAAAAGATCCTTCTGATGAAGAATAAATCCCGGGTTCTATAAAAATCATTGTCTCAAAAAGAGGGTGCCGGTAAAAGAGTTTTAAAGCAGAAATAATACTTTAGAAAATTCTCAGAGGACACACGTTAGGCATTTGACTAATTAGACAAATGCCTGCCTGCTGCACACGCGGGCAGGCTCACCAACCGGCTCAGGTACCACGAGCAAGCACAGAATGGAAGGTTGGAAAAACTCCGGATTCGTTTACGGGAGCATAAAAGGAATGTAAAAAGATAAGTTTGCGCGCGTTTTCTAACGCGTGCATTGATGGTTCAACTTACGTTTAAGACCTGACTTTTATGCATTTTGCTTGCTATTTACCCTATGTTAACGCCAAAATATAATCAAGAATCATGATAAGCACGCGTTGGGAAACGCGCGCAATCAATTACTGTTTTTCAGCGACTTACAAAAGTTTTTGGCATAAGGTAACATTTGACGCTTCACCCCGTCCTATAACCAGAATTAAGATAATGTAAACTGTTGGCCTCCATCCCACAATTCAGGCCGCAGTTACAAATATTCGGGTTGTGCCGGATAAGATTTCTTAGTGTGTGTGTGAAGAACCGGGACTAGTTTAAAATTGGTCCCGGATTTTTTTATCTTTGACCATCAACTTTAAAAGAATATGTACACCTATAAATATCCCCGTCCAGCAGTAACTGCCGATGCCCTTGTATTTAGAAAAAATACCGGCAACACTGAAGTTCTCCTTATCATGCGTGGACATCCTCCTTTTGAGGGTATGTGGGCCTGCCCGGGCGGCTTTATTGAAATGGAAGAGACCCCCGAAACAGCGGCCGTGCGTGAACTCCAGGAAGAAACCGGCCTGTCGGAAGTAGAACTCTTCCAATTTCATACCTATGGCACTGTAAATCGTGATCCTAGGCATAGGACCATCGCCATCGCTTACGCTGGATTATTAACCAACAACGATGCTAAAATAAGCGGCGGAGATGATGCTGCCGATGCCCGTTGGTTCAACATTATTGATTTGCCCACACTGGCATTTGACCACGATTTGATCGTAAAAGATGCGATTGCATTTGGAAGAGAAAAAGGTTGGTTTTAGAATATCCCACGCAATGACGTAATGACGCGATGACCCGCACCTGCCTGAATGTATGCACAGGCAGGCAGGTGCAACTCATCAATCATCGACAAAAATGAATTCATTGCGTCTTTGCGTCATTGCGTGGGAACCTGCATCTTTGCATTTAATAAATTCCATATCTTTAGGACTTGAAAATACAATTTCCATGAGAGCAGCACTATTCATTTTTATCCTCTTTCCATTCTTCTCCTTTGCCCAACTTTCGGATGATTTTTCGGATGGGGATTTTACCCAAAATCCTATATGGACGGGCAATGCCGATCAATTTATGGTAAACATCAGTCGTCAGCTTCAGCTAAATGCAACGGGCGAAGGTCAATCGGCACTTACCACTGCTTTTAGTGCACAAGGCCTGATTGAATGGCGAATGTGGGTACGGTTAAATTTCAGCCCGAGCGACAATAACAATGCAAAGATTTACCTGGTCGCTGATAATCCCAATCTGACAGAACCACTTAATGGGTTTTACCTAAAATTGGGTGAAGGTGGCTCGGCCGATGCCATTGAACTTTATCGCCAGAGCGGAACGGTCAACACCTTAATTTGCAGAGGAATGGAGGGTGTTGTCTCCGCCTCATTTGCCATTCGGATACGTGTTGTTCGCGACGAAGATGGGATGTGGACAGTTTCTGCCGACCCTACCGGGGGAGAAGATTTTCAGTTTCAGGGTGCCGGAGAAGATACACAATGGTATAATTTCACCCATTTTGGCATTTTATGTAAATTCACCTCAAGCAACGCCACCCGTTTTTACTTTGACGATATTTATGCCGGCGCGCCATTGGTTGACGACATTGCCCCTACCCTGCTCGCTTTGAATATTTTGGGACCCAACAACCTGGATCTTACCTTCAGCGAAAGCGTGGATGAAAATACTGCCAACAATGTAAATAATTATTTTGCAGATAATGGTCTGGGGAATCCATTGGCTGCAGGTCGCGATATAGTGGAAAAATCAGTGGTGCACCTGCTCTTCGAAAATGCATTTGGACAAGGCGTTTTCTATAACCTTACGGTGAACAACATAAAAGACCTTGCCGGGAATGTGATGGAGACGGCTGTTAAACCTTTCGCTTTTTATGATGTGCAACCCTGGGATATCCTGATCACCGAAATAATGGCCGATCCCGATCCTCCGGTTTCGCTCCCCAATGAGGAATATTTGGAAATTCACAACAGTAGCAGCTTCCCCATTCAACTCGAAAACTGGGTATTGAACATAGGTTCAACTAAAAAAATATTCCCAAAAAAATTAATTGAGCCGGGTGAATACCTAACACTAACCAACACCGACGCTGCTGAACTATTCACTCAGTTTGGACAGGTGGTTGACTTTTCGAGTTTGAGCCTCTCCAACACAGGAGCAATACTTACGCTTCGCAACAGTGAAGGTGCCGTTATTCATTCTGTAAGCTATAATGATACATGGTACCGCGATGCCATTAAAAAGAATGGCGGCTGGTCACTCGAAATGATTGACCCGGGCAATCCTTGTGCAGGAACCGATAACTGGAAAGCTTCAATAAACCCTTCGGGTGGAACCCCAGCAAGCATTAATTCGGTGAATGGCATTGTTTCCGATACTGTCAGCCCCGGAATAGACAAAATTAGCATTACCGGCCCATCTTCCCTGCAATTATTTTTTACTGAATCCATCGACAGCCTGACATTAAAAACCGGTGGCCGGTTTCTGGTAGATCAGGGCATAGGCGGACCCGTAACGGTCGTACTTAACCCACCTGCCTACAAATCGGTAAGCCTGACCTTTGGGACAGCCTTTATTGATGGAACCATCTATACACTGACCGTAAAATCGGGCTTGAGCGATTGCTCCGGAAATACCACCCAACAGGACGTAACGACACAATTTGCCGTACCTTCCTTACCGGAAGCTATGGATGTGGTTATCAATGAAGTGCTTTCTGACCCGCGGGCTACGGGAACAGAATTTGTTGAAATTTATAACCGCTCCAACAAGGTGGTTGACCTCAAAAACATCTGGCTGGCTACTCGCGACAAATATACCGGAGAAATTAGTTCCGCAAAGGAAACCGCGCCGGACGGCCGGCTCATGTTCCCGGGAGAATACCTGGTACTCACCAAAGACCCGGATATTGTCAAAAGTGAGTATTCAACCACAAATCCGGGCGGTTTTGTTGCCATGACTTCCTTGCCTTCCTACAGCAATGACCTGGGAACAGTAGTTCTTCTGACCCCATGGGAAGAAATACTCGATGAATTCAGTTATTCATCCGATATGCAGTTTGCCTTACTCAATACCACCGATGGGGTTTCCCTGGAAAGAATCAACTACAACCGACCTGCCAGTGATAAGAGTAACTGGCATTCAGCAGCCCAAAGCGTTGGGTTTGCAACACCCGGCTATCAAAATTCCCAGTTTATGCTTTCTCCTGAAAGCACGGATGAAATAGTAATCAGCCCCGAGATATTTTCACCTGACAATGACGGGTTCAATGATCTGCTGGCCATAAGCTGCAACTTCGCTGAAACAGGGTACTCGGTAACCATCCGCATTTTCGATAGCAACGGAAGAGAAATAACCTTATTGGCAAAAAATGAACCAGCAGGCACTGGCAATCAGTTTACCTGGGACGGCACCACCGACAAGCATGAAAAAGCGTCTATTGGAATCTATATTGTTCATGTTGAAGTGTTTAACATGACAGGAAAAGTCAAGCAGTTCAAAAAAACGGCTGTTTTGGGCGGGAAGCTTTGATAATTAGAGGTTATATAATTTAATTCCTTAATTGACCTAACAGGTTTTCCGGTGCCTGAGCAAAGTCGAAGGCCAACTTGTTACAAGGATTGTCCTAACAGGTTTTCTTCCAACCTGTTAGGTCTGTATAAGACGTAAGTTTCTCTTTTATTGGATTTTAACACAGAATCTCCGCTCAGCCACCAGACTTGTTAGGATAGAGACTCTCGAAGAGAACAAAAAACAACAAACAACAAACAACAAACAAAGAACCTCCCTATATCCCCATCGCCATAACCAAGAGTTCAGCAATATCATAGTTCTTCACTTCCTCCTGTTTGTCCTTGAATTTAATTCCATCGGTGAGCATTGTCATGCAAAAAGGGCAGGCTGTTGCCACGATTCCTGCACCGGTTTGCAGCACTTCTTCGGTTCGTTCAGTGTTCACTTCTTTATTGCCCGGCTCGGCTTCCTTAAACATTTGCGCACCTCCGGCGCCACAGCACAGTGCCTTACTTCGGTTGCGCGGCATTTCAACCGTGTTCACCTTCAGGGAATCAATCACCGAACGGGGAGCGTCATACTCATCATTGCCCCGTCCCAAATAACAGGGATCATGAAAAACAATCGTTTGACCGCTAAAAATGGCGGGATCAGCCTGTAATTTCCCTTCGTCAACCAGCTTTTTCAAAAACTGAGAATGGTGCATTACCTCATAATGCCCACCCAGGTCACTGTATTCGTTTTTGAAAATATTGAAACAATGCGGACAGCAGGTAATGATTTTCGTAACATTGTAAGCCTTGAACGTTTCAATAACCGTGAGCGCCTGCATCTGAAACAACATCTCATTGCCTGCGCGCCTTGCAGGGTCGCCATTGCAGGTTTCTTCCTTGCCAAGCACGGCGTAACTCACCCCGGCATGGTGCAGCAACTTCACAAAGGCGCGGGTAACCTTTTGATATCTTTCATCAAAGGCGCCGGCACATCCCACCCAAAACAAATATTCAGGAGACTCGCCGCGGGCCATAAGGTCGGCCATCAGGGGAACGGTTATATTGGTATTCATAGGTAAATCAATTGTGGTAAATACTTTGGTTAATGCTGATTAGGCTGTCATTAAAGCAATTCAGCCCATTTCATCCGGTCTTCTGCCGGATATTGCCAGGGCGCACCATTGTTCTCAATATTGGTGAACATGGTATTGATGGATGCCGGGGCTGAGGCTTCCTCCATCACCAGATAACGCCGCATATCAAGGATAAGCGAGGGATGGTTGATGTTGATGGGACATTCCTGAGCACAGGCATTACAAGTCGTACAGGCCCACAATTCCTCGGTGGAAATGTAATCTCCAATAAGGGATTTACCATCATCAAATGCCTTATCCCTAACCAGTTCTGGACCTTTTTCTTTCATACGTGCCCGCAAATCGACAAATATTTTCCGGGGCGACAACTTCTTACCGGTAATGTTGGCCGGGCAAACCGACGTACAACGACCGCACTCAGTGCAGGCAAGGGAATCCAGGTAGTTTTTCCAGGTAACGTCTTCCACATCTTTAACACCAAAGCGGGCGGGCGGAGCTTCGCCCGCAGAGGCAGGTGCGAAAACCGTCTCGGGGTTAAGCATCAGCTTTACTTCATTGGTTACATTTTCCATGTTTGGAAGATGCCCAAGTGGCTCCAGGCGGCTTAGGAATACATTCGGGATTGATGTAAAAACGTGGAAATGCTTGGAATACGGTAAAATATTGGCAAAGGTGAAAATCAGCAGGATATGCGTCCACCATGAAAGTTCATGCAAGAGGTGAAGGTTTGCGCCATTCCCAAAAAAGATGGGTGATAATTGGGCACTAATGGGGAAAATACCATGATAATCCGTTGAATGCATGGCTACATAAGTGAGGTTGATTCCGGCAAGGGAAACCATCAGAAAGAAAATGATGGCCAGTGCAATCAGTGCATCGATCTTTGATTTTGGCTGCATTTCGATGCCGTAAAACCGCTTGATGGTCATAAAAAGCCGGCGGACAATAAAAATCAGGATGGACACCATTATCACATAGGCCATAATATCGCCCGAAGCCATCACAAAATCATAAAACCAACCGGTTGGCGACATACTTCGCTCCAGGCCCGCAGCGCCGTCAATCACCATTTCGATGCTACCAAGGGTTATAACCATGAAACCCCAGAACACCAATGCATGAACTAGTCCGATAACCGGGAAACGGAAGATTTTGGTTTGTCCGATGGCAACTTTCAGGGTGATGCCGATACGTTTTCCCCAATCTGAAACAGGGAAGGCTTTGGTGAGCCTGAAGAAACGGTAAATCCTGTTGGCTGAATACGCAAAGATACCGAGGGTAATCAGCAATGTTACAATGAATATAATTTGCCTGGCCATATGAATGTAATTACATGGTTAAATCATGTTGCAAGATAGGAAATACCTGTGAAATAGGAGATGCTGAAAATATTTTTTTTCAAATAAAAATGGCAGAAAACGAATACTCTATGCCAAGCGAAGCGATGCACTGAGCTTGATTGAGTGTCGCAATGCGCATTAAAAATCCTTTGTGCATCTTCGTGGCTTAGAGCCACTTCGAGAACCTCAGTGCATCGCTTTGTGGCAAAAATCCTTCAAATTATAAAATAAATTTTGCATTTATTAAAAATGATTTACTTTTGGCAACATCAAGCTGATGATTATGCATTCAACTTATCTTTTCCGGCTTACGTCTAAAACCATCTTCCGCAATATTAAGAACCGGGACGAATATCCTTTTTATATCCTTTAGGATCAGTAAATTACTGATTTTTTTCACATTCTTTTTATTTCATCACACTTTAATACCCAATACATTATGGAATTACCATTTGCCGAATCCTATAAAATAAAAATGGTTGAACCCCTTCGCCGTAGCACGCGCCAGGAGAGGGAAATATGGATAAAAGAGGCCAATTACAATCTCTTTAAATTAAAAAGCGAACAGGTCTTCATTGACCTGCTCACCGACTCAGGCACCGGTGCCATGAGCGACCGTCAATGGAGTGAAATGATGCTTGGCGACGAGAGTTATGCCGGGGCATCGTCTTACTTCAAAATGAAAGATACCATAAAAGAATTACTTGGTTTTGAATATTTCCTGCCCACCCATCAGGGCCGGGCTGCTGAAAATGTTTTGTTTTCGGCACTCGTGAAAGAGGGAGATATCGTTCCCGGAAATTCTCACTTCGACACCACCAAAGGGCATATTGAGTTCCGCAAGGCAAAAGCGGTAGATTGCACCATTGATGAGGCATTCGACACCACTGTTATGCATCCTTTCAAAGGAAATATTGACCTGAACAAACTGGAAGATGTGCTGAAAAGTCATCCAAAAGAAAAAATTCCGTTCATCGTGGTAACCGTTACCTGCAACTCTTCGGGGGGACAGCCGGTGGCTTTGGAAAATATTAAAGCTGTTCGCAAACTCGCCGACAAATATGGCATTATGGTCATTTTTGACTCTGCCCGCTTTGCTGAGAACGCCTATTTCATCAAAACACGCGAAGATGGCTACGCCAACAAGACCGTGCGGGAAATCGTGCTGGAAATGTTCAGCTATGCCGATGCCATGACCATGAGCAGTAAGAAAGATGCCATAGTAAATATGGGCGGTTTTATTGCCTTGCGCGACAAAGCACTGTTTGAAAAAGCTTCTGTTTTTAACATCATGTTTGAAGGCTACATTACCTATGGTGGAATGTCTGGTCGCGATATGAACGCACTCTCACAAGGTTTGCGCGAAGGCACCGAATTTGACTACCTCGAAACACGCATTGGACAGGTGGCTTACCTTGGACAACGTCTGGTTGATTTTGGCATTCCGGTGCAGCAACCTTTTGGCGGACATGCCATTTTTGTGGATGCCAAACGCTTCTTGCCCCAATTGCCCAAGGAACAATTCCAGGCACAAACACTTGCCGTTGAGCTTTACCTTGAAAGCGGTGTGCGGGCTGTTGAAATTGGCGCCCTGCTTGCCGACCGCGACCCCGAAACCCGTGAAAACCGTTTCCCCGCGCTGGAACTGCTCCGGTTAACCATTCCACGCAGGGTTTATACCAACAACCATATGGATTATGTTGCTACTGCTCTGGCCAACATCTTTAACCGTAAGGAAAGCATTACTAAAGGTCTGCGCATTACCCACGAAGCGCCCATTATGCGGCACTTTACCGTTGACCTTGCAAGGGTGTAATTCTTAGAATTTGCCTTACTTCTAATACTCACCGGGCTCCATATTTTGGGGTCCGGTTTTTTTATACTCATTCAGTAACAATAATGGACATCATTCCGCTAAATGTCCATTTATTTGCAACTAATGTATAGATCTCTCTGAAAGGAGTAAAGATAAATTGCCTTGTGCTAACTATTTGGGGATATGAAACGTTGGCGATTTCGGAGATAATCATTGTCAGTTTAAGAAGAAGGTTTAAATAGCCACCCAAACGTCAATGTTGTAGCACCGTATTCCATGCTCATTCAATTTATCTTCCTTTGAAGTCCAATACCCAGATAGTGCCTCATAGATTTTGTTTTTTCCGGGAACCCAACAAATTCATTCGATAACCCAAAATAATATGAGTATTGAGGTGATATCGCTAAATTATCTGATAGATTGAAATCGTAGGCAATTCTGCCCCGAAGCCCAAAATAAAGCATTGAACTAAATCTTTCATATTTATCATTCAAATCTAATTCCCTGTAAGGTTGTCCTTTACTCCAAGTGCTATATGAACCCTTAACTTTCTCATTAATCAATCCGGATATTTCGAACCCAAAATTTAAATCAATCCTATCAAATAATTTAAAATTTACAGGAAAAACTCCAAGTGAAACAATTGACTTATCTATTTCAGCTATTGTTCTGAATGTTGATCCAAGTCCACCATCACTTGCTGTAACTTTTCCTCCATATTTGTCGTAGTTTAAAGTAAATCTCAAAGCCCACTGATTAAGCTTAATATTATCTACTCCAACTCCAAATGAATATCCTAACTCAGAATTATAGGATGAAACAAAATGTCCCACTTGTCTATAATCAAAAAATGAGTTTCTATTCAATCCCCCAAATAGCTCAATGTTTTGAGAAAACACAGTCAAACTGTTAAGAAGAATCAGTCCGATTATTAAGTTTTTCATAGTTGTAAGGATTTCCTGATCTATAACTTCATTAAAAGCTTTTTGATTTACGAAAGTTAATCAAGCTTTTGGGTCCAACTTGATAACAGATAATCAATTATTTCTTCTAGTTTTCCAATAGCTTCTTCCAACCAGTTTTATTGTTTCCTGTTCCATTTTTTGATTCTTCATGTAAAGTTACAACTTTACATAAACGATTTCAATGTTTATTCGAACACTGTAGGATTTTGACATAGATTATTTCTCATTTTTAAACTTTAAACACCGAAGCATTCACATGTTGTTTTATCTTTTTGAAACCCAGCCACCACAAGTAAATTACAAAAATGAAAAAGAGCAGAATTGCCAATCCAGCCAATGCCGGGTTTGTTGATGAGATTCCTGAAGTGTAAAACAACAAAAAGTCATAAATGCCGTGGGCCAGAATGGCATAAAAGAGGCTTTTGAATAGATATTCCATCCTTCGGGCCGGAATAAAGCGGGCCAACGAGAAGAAGAAGCCCATAATTACCCCATCCAATGCATGGCATGGAACCGACAGGATACCACGCATAATGCCAACGCCCAGCCCGTGCTGCGTTACATAGAGTATATTTTCAAGACAGGCAAAACCAAGGGAAACAAACACGGCATAAACGATACCATCATAATATTCGTTAAAGTTGCGGTTCTTCCAGATGATCAGGTAAAGAAAAATGAACTTGAATATTTCTTCGGGGATGGCTGCGCCCGCAAATGCCATCATGAAAGCATTTGCAGAAACGCCTTCAAGTTCAGGAAAAAAATAGCCGGCAGGTGACATTACCAGAATGGTGGCAATGGCAGATAAAACGCCACCAAAAAATGCTTTTAGCAATAATCCGAGAGGTTCCTTTTCATATTTGTCACGATAATAAATATAAAATAAGATCAGGACAACCGGCAAAACGGATACAACAATAAGCAGCATAGCTGAAGGATTTTATTCATGTAAAAATACAGAAATCAAATAAGCAGTGCAATGAGAAATCACAAATAAATTAGTGAAAATCCAGATCTCGAAGCGTTGCCTGAAAATAAAAAAGCTTACAGCAATTGCCATAAGCTTTATAAATACTTTAATAATGACCGATTCAACGGCCAATATGCGCTATGCCTTCTTTCCTTCTTTGGATTTACAGGTTGAAATACCAAAAATGGTGTATAATCCACAAAAGCTAACCATGCTTGTAACCACCATGATTAAGGCCAAAATACCAAGAATGATGGCAAGGGTGTTGGGAATAACACCAAAAAAGTAAAGAACGGCCACCAGCAGGGCAAAAAGCAGCCTGATTAATTTGTCGGTATTACCAATATTTTTTTTCATCAGATAAATTATTAGGGGTTCGGTCTGTTAAACATTCAATCCATCAAAATGTTTCCACTATCAGCCATTAAGAGTGCGACCCAACCTGCGGCTGATTTCGTTGCGGGCTTTCTTAAGATGGATATCCCGCGAAAGGTGATCGGCCCAGTTCTCACTATCGTGGGGCATCTCCTTCATCTGCTTCTGGTTAAGAAAAATCATTGCCGATAACTTTCGGTGCATCAGGGCAAGCATCGATTGGCTAACCACATCTTCAAGTTTATCCTCTTCAAGCTTGACATAAATCTTAATTTCTTCCCAACCCGGACTGAGCTCATAATGCTGAGAAATAATGTTGATGGAGATGTCAGCAATTTCCTGATCGGTATTGTGCAGAAAAAACTGCTCATCAGGCACTTCTCCGGTGTCCACGCCGGTAGCAAATAAATCAAAAAGTTTCTGGTAAACCGGTGAATCAAAGGTCATTTGATTGGCACGCATATCATTGCAAACATATTCAGCTACACCTACTTCTAATTCAGTTGTTTTGCCCGGTTCGTCGGTCGGTTGGATGAATTTCAGCCGTTTGTTTCCGAAATAAAGCAAAACCCTGATCAAATCCAATTCCTGTGCGCTTGCATCAGTAATATCAATGAGCAGTTCCTGTGGAGATGCCTGTATTTGTTCATCAGGCAAAACCTCATCAAAAACTTCCGCTGCATCCCCTCTTGATCTCCTCTTTCGCAGTGCCTTGTTGAGCTCATTCATCAGCGTTTGCTCAGCAATACCCATAATATCAGCACATTCACGCACATAAAGTGGACGGATAATGCCATCGGGGATGAGGCTGATGGATTGGATAATCTCATGGATTAATGCGGCCTTTTTTATGGGATCGTTGTTCGTTTCACCGAGTAGGAGCTTGGTTTTGAACGCGATAAAATCAGCGGCCTGTGATGTAACAAAGGCCTCTACGTCGGAAGAACGGTTCCTACGGGCAAAAGAATCGGGATCTTCACCTTCGGGGAAAAGGACCACCTTTACATTCATTCCCTGCTCCAGAATCATATCAATACCCCTGAACGAAGCCTTCAATCCCGCGGGATCGCCATCATACAGAATGGTAATGTTTCGGGTATATTTACTGATGAGCCTGATTTGATCGGTGGTAAGCGAGGTGCCCGACGAAGCAACCACATTTTCAATGCCCGACTGATGTAATGAGATTACATCGGTATAACCTTCAACGAGTAAGCAATTGTCGCGCGCCACGATGGCATTGCGCGCAAGCCAAATCCCGTAAAGGCTTTTAGACTTGTTATAAACTTCTGATTCGGGAGAATTTACATACTTGGGTTTATTCTTGTCGGAAGTGAGAATACGCCCGCCAAACCCAATGACCTTCCCTGTAAGGTTATGAATGGGAAACATCACGCGCTCACGGAACCTGTCGTAAAGTTTGCCTTCCTTATTGATGGTGAGGCCGGAATCGACCAGATATTTTTCAGAGAATCCGTTTTGCAGTGCATGTTTTGTAAAAGCATCCCAGGCCGTAGGCGAGAAACCAAGCTGAAATTTTTCAATAATATCTTCCCGAAAACCCCTTTCCATGAAATAACTCAAACCAATGGCCCGCCCTTCTTCGGTTTTATGCAGGGTTTGCGTATAAAATTTCTGGGCAAAGGTATTCAGGCTGAACAGGCTGTCGCGGTCGGTGTCTAATTGCCGTTCCTCCGGAGTAGGTTCCTGTTCTTCGATTTCAATGGCATACTTATTGGCCAGATAGCGCAACGCCTCAGGATAGGAGTACTTTTCATGCTCCATGATGAAGTTCACAGAGTTTCCGGCTTTGCCGCAGCCGAAACATTTAAAAATTCCCTTTGCCGGCGAAACAGTGAACGAAGGCGTTTTCTCGTTATGAAAAGGACAGATACCCAAGAGGTTGACCCCGCGCTTTTTCAATTGCACGAAATCGCCAACCACCTCGTCAATACGCGATGCTTCCAGAATGCTTTGTATGGTTTCTTTGGGTATCAAGGGGTTGGGGTTGGAAATAAATAAGCTCAAAAGTACAAAAAGCAGCCGTTTTAACAACATTGATTTTTGAACATTGGAATCAAACTCTAGCCTTAACAAGAATGCACAACAAGAAATATATAGCCATCAAACCGCTCAACCATGAAAATAATGGTTAATTTAGCCTAACAAAACATCATTCGTTCCATTATCATACAACCAACCATGCCAAACATAGAGATCAACCTCATTGAGGAGCTGATTGCCCGCCTCAACAATAAACCTTTTGATTTACAATCGTGGAAAACGAATGCCGTAATGATACTGGGTCGCATTTTTGGTGAAAACTCACAAAAAGTGGGCATGATCCGCGACATACAACCCGATTACAGTTCATGGTCATTGCGCGATACTTCAGGCCGGATTTCACAACTGGATGAATGTAAAAAAATGGGCCGGGAAATACTCGAAGCCAGCATAGCAGAGCTTCAGGCCTTTGGCGTACCTGAAAAGGGCCAGCCCGCCGCGAATCCAGCCATGAGGGCAATGGAAGAGTATGTAACCGTAAAACAATCGAGGGAGATAACCGGAATTCTAGCCTCGGACCAAACCCCTAAAGATAAAAGGGAAAAGATTTCTGAAATTCTCAAAAATCTGGATCAGGTGGATTTGTTGGGTATAGTAACGCTCACATTGATAGGCGATTAGTATCAGGATATTCTTTCAGAAAAATATGCAACGGTAAATTGCTAATTCTGTTATTCCCGGAAGGAATTCATTGAATCAATACTTCAACTAAACCTTATCTTTGCAAAAAATTTTAAATCAATAAATGATAGAACATACACCCATAACTGAAACGGCTGTAATGGTGGGCCTTATTACCCAAAAACAGGATGAAAGCCGCTTGCACGAAACCCTTAATGAGCTTGAATTTTTATTAGAAACAGCAGGTGGAAAAGCGGTAAAAAGATTTATACAACGCTTGGAAAAGCCCGATTCCCGCACTTTTGTCGGATCGGGAAAACTGGAAGAGATCAATGCCTATATAAAAACGGAAAATGTTGGCACCGTTGTCTTTGATGACGAACTCAGCCCTTCGCAACTCAGGAACATTGAAAAAGAGTTGGAATGTAAAGTGCTCGACCGAACCACCCTTATCCTTGATATATTTGCCAAACGCGCCCGCACGGCAACTGCCCGCACGCAGGTTGAACTGGCGCAATATCAATATTTACTTCCCCGCCTTTCGCGGATGTGGACGCACCTTGAAAAACAAAGGGGAGGCATTGGAATGCGTGGCCCTGGTGAAAAGGAAATTGAAACCGACCGCCGGATAATCAGGGACAAAATTTCGCTGCTTAAGGAGAAACTAAAAGACATTGATAAACAAAAGGTTACCCAACGTAGCGGCCGGGAAAAATTGGTGCGGGTTGCCTTGATTGGATATACCAATGTAGGTAAATCCACCCTCATGAATCTGCTAAGCAAATCGGATGTTTTTGCTGAAAACAAACTGTTTGCCACCCTCGACACCACCGTCCGCAAAATGGTGATTGAAAATCTTCCCTTTTTACTCACTGACACCGTAGGCTTCATCCGCAAGCTGCCCCATGGGCTGGTAGAGTCTTTTAAATCTACCCTGGATGAAGTGCGTGAAGCCGACCTTTTGCTGCACATTGTTGACATTTCGCACCCCGGCTTTGAAGATCAGATTGAGGTGGTTAATCAAACCCTGGCCGATATTGGAGTAGCCGACAAACAGACCATTATGGTTTTCAATAAAATTGATGCCTACTCACATACCGAAAAAGATGCAGACGACCTCACCCCTGAAACGAAGGATAATGTTACATTGGATGAACTTCGCCGCACCTGGATTGCCAAAGTGAACAGCCCCGCACAATTTATTTCGGCCAAACAAAAGACCAACCTGGACGAATTCAGGAACGACCTGTATAAAGCCATTCATGATATTCATGTGATAAGGTATCCTTACAATAAGCTCCTTTATTAGAAACCATTGACAATGCATTAATCTTCTATACAATCCCGATACCTGAACTGACGGCGGGTTGCAATGCAGTGCCCTTGATTTTTTAAGAAATACTTTAAAGATTGAAACTATTTGCACATCAATAGGATGGAATTTGTCAATGGTGCAAAATCACCAACGACCCATTTTACTGCATTTGTGCTGACCTTGTCAAAATGAGTTTTATGTTTTTAATATTTATCACTATCTTATCATGGGTTTTGTAAAATATTACAATAACTTTGCCTCTTCGTTTGAATCTAATGCCTATAAATCTAAAAATCAATTAAAAATGAAAAAAATTACCTTTTTGTTACTTTGCATCATCCCTTTGCTTGGCGTTGTAACCGCACAAACTGCAGAGGAACTGCTGGAGCGTGCTGCAATGGTTGGAAACCCTTTGGGAATAGAGCCGGAAAACCTGTTTACTGCTGAAGAGCAGGCCTTAATTCATGAACATTTTAACAGTGAAATCCCTGAGAATACCCTTGATAAACTTGCCATTGGCGATGTTTATGCCGTGCAATTATCTGGTAGTTGCACTCCAAGGGGCTTTTGTAAATTCACATTGGACAATCCTTCTGGCTTGAGTTTGATTAATCCAACCAATACCAATTTTTATGCTGGTGATCAGGATGAGTCTGGAAACTTATACGGTGTAGCTGTGGAGGGCTTCATTGATGAGGTTTTTACTTTTGTAAAAATAGATCGAAGCACTGGAGTTGAAACCGTAATTAGTACATTGGACTTTTTCCCAACTGGTTTGTCATGGAACAATGCCAATAGCACCATGTATGTATTGGGTTCTTATGTTAACGAATCTAGTCTATTTACCATAGACTTAGAAACTGGCGAAACCACCCTTATTGGCCAAACACCGGGCGCTCTGGGTATATGGTTAGCCATTGACCAATCCGGCAATGCTTATATGGCGGATGTGGGTACTGACAATTTATACTCCGTCAACTTAGAGACTGGAGTTCGTACACTGATTGGATCAATAGGTGTAGATATTGTCTTTGCACAGGATGCAGACTTCGATCCGGAGACGGGAATATTATATACCGTTGGATATCATGGTGGAGGTGTAAACCGGCTCTATTCCGTTAATACAACAACAGGTATTTATACAAGTTTGGGCAATGTAAATAACGATTGTGCACAAATTGGTCTGGTTAACATTTATGGTCAATCAACGGTTGGTGTATCAGAAAATGCGCTGCAAGGCTTTACTTTTTATCCAAATCCATCCACTTCGGGCATCCTTAATTTACAATCAGTAAAAAACATTCAATCAGTTACCATTTGCAACCTGCTGGGTCAACAGATAATCGAAAGTATTATTAACGGCACAAATTCACAATTGGATATTTCGGTGCTCAATACCGGAGTTTATATTCTGAAGGTAGAATCGAACGGGGAAACAGGAACCTATAAGCTTATCAAGAATTAAGCACAAATACATTTTAAAATTCCAAAAGCCATCCCGACTAAAATTGGGGTGGCTTTTTTACATTAGCTAATGTGTTAAATATCTGATTGAATTAAGTTTAAGAAAGAAAATATTGCCGTCTTTCGACTGGAACAAGGGTTTGTATCCCTTGCTATTAAACTATAGGTAGGAAAATGAGTTACGACATTTATTGTATATCCTTTGACTTGAGCATATTGTCAATACACAAATAAAACTCGCTAAAAAAAATCTTTAGCCCTTTCCATCACTTGTCAACTGACATACAGAGATTCAAACAGAATATTCGGGACCAATATCTATAACCCTGAATAAGGTTAAAAAAAACAAGGTAACCTACTTCCTACTTCTTACTTCCTACTTCTTACTTCTTAACCCACCTTAGTTACACCTAATAGGTCGGAACCAGACCTGTTAGGAGAATCCTACTTCCTTTAACCAAAAAAAAAGGCCCCGAAAGGGGCCTTTTTTAATAAGAATCGATTGAACGATTATTTGGTAATAACAACTTTTTTGGTGAAGCTTTCGCCTGCATTGGTTACAAATTTAACCAGGTAAGCACCAACTTCATAACTGTTAACATTCAGTTGAATGGTTTCAGTTTTAGTGTTATTTTGTTCAAATACAACCTGACCAACGAAATTGTAAACAATCACGCGGCTGATGTTGCTTGTGAGGTCGATGTTAACAACGCTGTTCGATGGGTTAGGATAAACCTTAACATTCGACAGTTCGTTGGTTTCGATACCGGTAATGAAGTCAACACAAGCTTCGTTTGAAGCTTCTGATTCACCACAGAGGCTATACACAGCTGTTACAGTGTAGCAGGTTGATCCGGCAGCACCTTCAAGATAAGTATAGGTAGTTTCAGGATGGTTTTCAACGAACAATACACCATTCTTATAGATGTTATATCCCAGGAATTCACGTGTACCCCTACCTTCGTTTCCTCTGTTGAGGTTAACTGATGGTGCAGAAACAAGTGTGCTATTGGTGCTAGTGCTAATTACATTACTTGTTATGGCAACATAATCAGTAGCAGTAGCCATGTCAGCAGCAGATACATATGCTTCAATCAACCATGAATAAGGTAGATAGTTGTTGAGGTGATCCCATGCGCCATTATAGTAAATAACGTCAGAGTTTGGATTGCCCATGTAATTTTGAGCACCTCCCGGGTAACCATCAGCAGTATAATCAGTTACGGTGTATCCAACCTTGTATGATTTGGTACCATCGATAAGTACAGGCTGAGCAAATGTGAACTCATTCCATGCTTCACCGGTAATGGTGCTGCTTGAAATAGCTTGTTCGCGAACAAGTGTAGTACCTTCCCAAATTTGAATGGTTACGCTACCAATAGGTCCGGTTCCGTAATACATTTTGATTTTTGAGAATACCCTGCCATCATATTGAGCAAGCATATCAGCATCAAATTGAACAGCAGCGGTAAGTGGATCTCCACCAACACCAATTGCATCAGCGTAAATAAGATCGCCATAGGACAAGTAAGTTGCCTGGAAATTATCCTGATTCCATTCCAATGTAACTTCATTGTTTTGCTCCACGCCAGTAGCAGTCAAATTAACCGGGGCAATGCAATCTTCGGTTAGTGAAACCTCAACGCAATTTGCACCCAGGCATGACTCAGCGCCACTTTCGTAAACGTAAGTTACACAATAGGTATAAACACCAGGCTCAACAGCTACATCAAGATATGAAGTATCGGTAAGCGCTTCGGCAATAAGAACACCATCGCGATATACATTGGCACCAACAAATGCATCAAGGACAGCCCTGCTTGCATCCTGTTTAATGATTACAGAGGTAAGGCCAGCATTTTTGCTTGCAATACGGCTGTTGGCTGCAGGAGCCTGAACCAATTCAAAAGTAACCGGGGTAGCGCGAACTGCACCATAAGCAGTATAGATATAAGCTTCCATCAGGAAGTTTCCTATACCTGAAGCTCCAATAGCATTTACATCGCTTAATGGACCAAATATTGAACCTTGTGGGCTTGCAGCATTGTCAGAAGATAAGTTAGGATAAGCATCGGCTGCTGTGTTGCCAGTAGGCTCCAACAGAATAGCTACTGTGGTTGCACCGCCTAAATTAACATTTTGAAGGTCAATTCCATTTTCCCAAACGTCGTTTCCAGTAGTTGAGAACGGACCGAAAGTTTCGATAAGGGTTTTGGTATTCCAGTTGTAAACATGAATTTTATATGTCCATGTACCGTTCAAACCCCATGAAGAATGTTGGAAATTGATACTGTTCAACATTGCATCAGGATAAGCACTCATGTCATAAGCTACACCATAACCATAACCGAACTGCTCATAGTAAGCATTTGCAGGTGCACCAGGATTCTGGGTAATTTGTACAAGCTCAAGAGGCTCAGTGTCTGTCCATGAAATCAATACATCGCTTTCGTCGATAACTTCACCTTCAACCACAACTGGTCCGGCAAAAGTTTCGCATGAATGGTATGTCCATACGTAGCTCATCTTTGCAGACATGCCAGTGGAATAAACAGCAGCAACTTCAGAAAGATATTCCTGACCTTCAACAAGACCATCGGTATCATACTGATAGAAAGTGTTTTCAGTATCGGTGATGAAAATGCCATCTAACCATACTTTGTAGTTCTGTAACTCGCGGGTATTTACATCAACGTTATTGGTTACTGATACATTATCCAAAGCTACATACCAATTCCATCCATTAGATACGTAGTTGAAACGTACCTGGAACATTGGATTGGCATATTCGGTTACATCGATTGACTCACTTACGGTCGGACCCCATGGGTATGGACCTGAATCAGCTGCTTTGTAGAATACTTCTACCCAGTCAGTTCCATTGTAAACGTCAGCTGAGAAGTGCTCACTTCCAATATATTGATAAACATAATCAAATTTCAGATAAAGCTCCTCAGCGTTTTCGGCATTGATAACTGGTGAAACCAGTTGCTCGTTCATGGTTGAACCAGAACCGGCTGCATCAGAGCTGGCAAACATAAACGGTGTACCGTCAATGCTGTTTCCGTTGTAACTGGCAATATTTCCCCATGTAAAGCTATTTGAGCCACCATCAACGATGGTCCATGTATCAGGAGTACCCGCATCAAAATTCTCAGAGAATACTTCAAAAGGAATAACTCCACCATCACCCCAGGTTGCATAACCGGTTGGGTTTACGTAAAGATCAGAAACAGGGAGAAGAAGTTCTTCAAGAACCCATTCGAAATTTTCAACACCGTCAATTACAACATCAGTCAATGAAATAGGAGCAAATCCTGTTTTCTCAACAGTGATGTCATAAGTTCCTTTGCGGAATTCATCCCATGCATAGTATCCGGTTTCGTCAAGTTCAACTGCATAAACCAATGCCATGTCAGGCTCTGAAGTATTGGTAAAGGTAACTTCAGTTCCTTCAGGGCTGTCGGCGCTGTTGGTAATAACAGTAACACTCACCTGGGTAACCATGTCTTTGTCAAGACAGTTTGAGAAAGCAACTACAGAAGCGTTTTGCTCATATACGGCTTCAACGCCCCATTTATAAACACCAGCTTCAGCAGTACCCCATGTATTGTCGGTAAACAAGCTATCCAGGGTATAACCAAGGAATTGCAGGTCGCCAGTAGCACAGGTGGTACGATAAACGTTGAAGCCAAGGAGTTCGCGGCTGTTAGCGTTTGCATTGATATTTGCATTGGAAGAAGTGTTTTTAACACCACTTGCAGCAAATGTTGAATTTACAGGAGTTGATTCATAAACCGAAGTATTTTCGGTCCTGGCCAATTCCGTAGTCCTGTTGGTTACCATATCGGTAACAAAACCGCGGAGGTTCCAGGTATATGGTAATCCCAAATCAGCCATATGATCCCAGGTTACACCATCAAGTGTAATAAGGTCTCCATTGGGTTGGTTTTGACCAGCACCACATCCGGCAGGATAAACTGCGCCGGCTGATGTATATACGGTAATCCAAAGTTCTTTGGTTACGTCAATAGCAACAGGGGTATTGAGTGTTACCTCGCCCCAGTTTTCAATTGGAAGTCCGGTAAGGGCTTGCTCATAAATCTGGGTTGCACCGTTTGGACCTTCACAAATACGGAGGGTGTTAACGTCAGCAGTACGATTGTAAATAGAGATTTTTGTCAGTGAAGTACCAGCATAGTCAGCTAATTGAGCAGGATCAAATTTGATTGCCCAGGTAAAGGTAGCAGGGCCACCAATTCCATCAACATTAACACCATCATCATAGAACAACCACTCAGCAGTAGTACCACCACCGCCACCGCCACCGGTGTTGCCGCTCCAGTCAACCTGAACAACATTGTCGCTAAGTTCGGTAGCTACAACATCGCCAACAGCGTAAGGGAATTCCATCATAACGAAGTCATGAGTAACTGTAGCTGTTTGAGCAATAGCAACATTGCTAAGGGTTTGGGTTACATAACCTTCAGCAACAACTGCATAATTGTAAGTTCCAGCCAAAACTTCACCAGTATAGTTACCAGCAGCATTGGTTGTGAAACTGAATACGTTTGCATCATCATCAACATCGGTAAGGGTAACAACAGCACCTTCAATGTTTGCTCCACCTAAGTAAGCAGCTTCTTTAACGTTACCGTTAACAAAACCACCACCAATTACGTCAACCGTCTGGCAAAGCGTTGCAGGACAAGTTTCAGCACCTGATTCGTAAACAAAAGTGATGCAATAGGTTTGATTACCAAAAGCAAGGTCTTCGTCAAGATAAGAAGCAGCATCAACTTCAGCAATTACTTCACCGTTGCGGGTGATGCGTGCAAAGTCAATCTGATCGTCCCCTACAGGAATAGTAGGAACAGTCCATGCCATCGCGACGTCAATGGTACCTTCAACCTGTTCGGCTGTAAAGTTAGTAGGTGCAGGATAGTTATCGCAAGCGATGTAAGTCCAGGTGTAAGAAGCTTTTGCCGATTGGCCGGTGCTGAATACAGCAGCAACCTCGGCAAGATAAGTTTCTCCGTCAACAAGGGCTTCACCATTGGTACCAAACTGGTACATAGGAGAAGTAACCGAGGCAACAAGAACACCATCGTTGAAAACCTTATAATTAACAAATGAACGATCGGCAGCAACTACACCGTCCCAGGTAGCTAAACCAGTTGGGGTAACATACAGATCGGCAGGAGCTTCGAGCATCTCGATGAGCAACCACTCAAATGAAGTTTCGTCAAAAATATTAACTGCAGTTTCATTGATGGTAGCATAACCAGGACGTGAAACTTCGATGTCGTAAGTACCTTTGCGGAAAGCATCCCAGGTAAAAGTACCAGTTGCATCAAGCAATTGGGTATAGGTTAACGCGAGCGCAGGCTCGGAAATGTTGGTAAACTCAACCTTAACTCCGGTAGGAGCATCGTTTGAATTGAGGGCAGCAGTTACGTCAACAACAGTTTCCATGTCTTTGTCAAGCTTGTTAGAGCTAACAGGTACTGAATTCTGGCTGGTATAAACTACAACAACATTCCATTGATAAACACCCCAATCCTGGAGGTCCCAATCGAAATCAACAAACTGAGTCTGTTCGGTAGTACCAATAAGTTCAGCAGTTTCAGGACGGTAAGCCCTTTCACGCCAAATCTGATATTCTACCAGTTCTCTGCCAGCATCAAATCCCCACTGAAGGAGTACCTGATCGTCAGATTGTTCGGTAGCAATAACAAAATCAACAGGGAAAGCAATCTCCAGAAGTTGGAAGTTGGTGGTTACGGTAGCAGCATGAGCAACAGCTACAGCAGTCGCAGTTGCATTCTGATAACCATCGGCTGAAACAGTATAGTTATAGCTTCCAGCATAAACCTGTGTGTTATAAGTTCCGTTGGCAGCAGTAGTTAAGGTATAAGTACCGGCGGTACCTTGAACCAAAACAGTTGCGCCTGCAATCACAGTAGTAGTAAGTTGATCGGTAACAGTACCAGTAACAATACCAACACCTTTTGTAGTAATCGTAACGGTTGCGGGATCTGATTCACCTTCGTCAAATACGCTGGTTACAGAAAAATCAATAGAAGCATTACGTGCAAGACCTGTTACACTATAGCTGGTTGCTGTAATAGGGGTAGCATTTAATTTAACACCATCCTGATATACATTGTAACCAATGAAAGCGCGGTTTGCATTGTCATCCCATGAAAGATTAACAGCTACAGTTGGTGCGGTTGGGCTAAGATCAATGACGTTAGCCACAAGTCCGGTGGGAACATCAATAGAAGTGGTGAAGCCCCATACGTCTCCGGTTGTAGTTCCATTGGTATTGCGTGCATCAACCCTCCAGAAATACTGCATGTTTGGTTGAAGACCAGCCAATACATAAGATTCCATAAGGTTATTTGTCCAGTCAACAGCTACGGTTGAAGGAGGATAGGTTGTACCAAGAATAAGTCTGTATTCGTCAGTATATGCACCTAAGTCCCAGGTAAGTGACATACCATTGTTAATGGCAATAGCACCATCAACAGGAACCGGGTTTGAAGCGGCAACTGGCAAAGGCATAGCATTGCTGACATCAATGCTGATGTCAAAGAAGGCATCAGTGGTACTAAATACTACATAATAAGTACCTGCGTATAGAGGATAATCTACCACAGTAGATGTTCCTGAAAGTAGTGCGTTGTCAACGTCAGGTCCGCCAACTCCATCAAAACCAGGAGCATAAATAGCCCACTTTGGATTAACGGTAGTTTGAGGATTGATGTCAATCAGCCTGTCATTAGGAATGGTGATTTGATAAACGAAGTTTTTACCATCAGTGCCAGCTCCAGGCAGTTCATACACATTATATAAAGGTGCAGAAGAAAATATTCCTGAGTAATAAGTGCTGGTAATATTAGTAAGAACAACAGGGGTTTCCCATACATTACCTGTTACAGGGGTATAAGCTGTAGCAGTGTAACTGCCAGCTACCAGTGTACGGGTTTCGTCTTTGTAAATGAGTGCATAATTTCCTGAGAACATATCCCCATTGCTGGCTGTACCAGGAGTTGAAAGACCAATTTCAAGGGTTTCGCCTTCCTCAAGAACGTAAGGAAGCGTTGGGTTTTCCAGTTCAAAGAAACCGGTTGCATCGTCAATTTCACTGGCGGTAATTGTAATGTCACCCATGCCAGGATTGTTAACGACTTCAAATTTATCTGCCTTTTTCCAGGCATCAATCGGGCGTGAGCCCAAATTAAGGTTGGGGTTGATCAACTCAATCCCGGGTGCTGCAGGGATTTTATTCCCTTTTTGAGCACTGACTGAAGCAGCCGAAAAAAGGAATGCTCCAATTGTCAGCGCCATAAGCCATCGTTGAAAAGTTAATTTTTTAAGCATAATTTAATTTATTTGTTAGTATTAAGGAATTTTCCTGTATTAATAATAAAAACTCAGACAAGTAACTGCCTGACCCGAATTATTTCCTTCGCCTTTGCCCTCCTTTCATTGATTTTTAAATTATTAGCACTTTTTTTTATTAAAAATATTTTATTCTCCCAAGGATAAAAATGATTTTTATCCCAAGGGGCAATGAAACAAATTAAAAAGACTTTCAATGTTCAACATTGAAAATCAACCGCTTACAGTACAAAACAATGAGAGGATGTGCCATAGTAAGCACATGGGTGGTGGGACGATTTGACATCATTGCTCGAAAAGTAGAGTTGCACAAGTTGAACAAGTTTATTCTAAGACAATCAAAAAGGGTTTTACCCTTATTGATAATGTAAAAAAAATCATTTATTTTTTATAAACAATGCAATTGAGCAAACATACGCCAATCCATTGTTTGCATAAATGAGAACTTAATGTGGTTAAATAGAAACCTTAAAATTACTTTAGTGCCCGGATATTATAAATTTTTCAGGATTTAGATCAATGGCGCACCATAAAGTTAAATGGCTGCACAGAACCATTACATATGAATTGGCCTATATATAATCCATCGTGCAAGTCAGCAATGTTGAGATGATTTGAATGATTCTCAATACCACTATACCGCTTATAAAAAATTTGTTGTCCAAGCATGTTAAATATTTTCACTTCAAAGGTTACACCGGTGCAATCGGGATTAAAGTAAAGTACATCGGTTGCCGGATTAGGATAAGTCAAAGCCTTATCGGGTGTGGGAACTTCAGGCACATATACCCCAATTTTTCTGTTTTGTTCAATCCTAAGCAGTATATTATCGCGTCCTGGCATTTCCCTGTTTAGTTCGATCATGGATGAAAGTGTTGTTTCAAACCCAGGTTTTTCGGCATCAATAATGTACTTCCCATAAGGCAATCCATTAAAAATGAACCGCCCCTCGTGATCGGTTAGGGTATAATCTAAGGGGATATTATTAAGATCATTGTATAGGATAATGGTAACATTTGACAATCCATCATCACAATAGCTGGAAAAATCATCGTTAAACCATGGGCTACAATAATTCTTTATTTCATCGTTGGAAGGTGGTAATTCAAATCTTCCCGAAATGAATGCCATCCCTTGCGGAAGTTCATAAGCCTTATCATTCAATTCAATTTCAACATGATAGGTATCTGCAACCAATGGCAATTGATAGGCACTTTGCCACTTTTGTTTCCCAAAATAATAGGTGGGCATCAGGTGGTGATCAAATGAAGTATCTGGAATTGCATAAAACCAATAATTGTCGGCAAAAAGCTTATCAAACCGGAAGGAACCATCTTCACCGCTATTCGTAAATTGCGCAATTTCGGGTAAATACCCATCCATAGAATGAATGGCAAGAACAACACTTCCATTTACCGGAACATTTTCTGAAAGCACTTTACCTTCCACTGAAAATTGCTCACGTATCAAAACTTCAAGGGTATCCATAATCACCCCGCAGGCAGACCCGGCTGTGAGTACAAGTGTAACCTTACCATTTTCAATATCAAGGGGACCCATCAAATAGATGGGGTTTATAAATAAACTATCGTTAAAAACACCATCTCCGGTAGTTGCCCATCTCAAATCCTCGAAATATTCAGCCATTGCCCCCTGAATAGAAAAACCTGCGCCTGCCGAAACCATGGTATCGACACCGGCATAAACAAAGGGAATATTGCTCAGGGTGAGTTTAAAAGCATCCGAAAGCACTGTTTCACCTACCTGAGCATTAAGCGTCAAAGTAACCCTCCCTCTTTCCATATCCTGTGGCCCCGGAAAGTATTCCGGCCTGAGCATTTGTACATTATTAAAAATACCATCACCATTGGACTGCCAACTCAATGCATCATATGTAAAGGGCACTGAGCTGAGTTCTATTGAATAAAACCCCGTATTGTTACAAATGGCGGTATCTGGACCAGCATATGGGTAATTAACCACGAAAGCATACGGACTCTCATGACCGCTGTGAAGCTGAACATGTCCTGAACCTTCCTTGTCAAATGCAGTTACCGCAAAAGTCTGATTAAACTGATAGCCGGGAACCAACACAAGTGTATCGGTGAGAATGATGGGCTGTGCCAGGAACCGGTATTCATCGAAAACGCCCGTATAAACTGCATAACCAGTTAGATCCGCTTCAGGGTTTGCTTGCCACGAGAGCAGGGTGTTCCCATTCGCCAGTTGCCTTTTTGCCCGGAAAGGTGGCGACATGGGTGCAGTGGTGTCGGCCACAGTGTAGAAAGGCAAATAGGTAAGTTCACCCAGATTGCCATCATCATAATAATCCCAGATCATTTCATCAATGGCCAACGTATCGGTAGTACCCCAGTATTGCCCGGGAATATCCAGCGGATTAACCGTTTTGTTCCTCACAATACCCTGAGGTAATTGATTATTAAAGATATTATTGGCATTCATCAACAGACCACTTATGTCGTTGATTTCAGTAACGTAATTTGAATTTTCGGTAATGGTATTATTTATAATCTGCGCATTTTTTACATTCAGGTTCACCGAGATGCAATTTTTGTTGCCATAAAAACTGTTTTGGGCAAGTACACCGTTGTTTCCCCTACGCAATTGAACAGCGGTTAGCGTATTTTGCCAGAAAATATTATTGGTAATCACCGTACTATCCATACCGGTAGAAATACTAAAGCCAATGGTTTCCCCGCCGTTGTTATAAAAAACATTTCCTCTGATATAAATAGCATCCGGACTGTTGAAGCTACTGTTGTCAATATAAACGCCTGCTTCTGCGCCATAAAAAAGATTATTTTCTATGGTGTTGTTCTGACACACGCCATCAGAATCAAAACGCACCAATAAGTTCGTATAACGGCTGTCCGATATGTAATTGTGAGTAATAAGATTATCGGAAGAGGCATTCCCGGGTTCTGTGGCATAAATTTCCAACCCTACCCTTCCGTTTTTGAACATGCGGTTGTTGGATATGACACAAGCAGAACTATTGAAAATTCGCAGGTCGTTGGTAACGCCGTTTTGAATACTTGAATGGCTTACCATAACATTTGAGCTGTAACGGATATCAACACCAATATCTGCTTTATCAATGAAGGCATGATCAATGATATTATTGCCAACGCCACTAACCGAGTTAAATAATATGCCCTTCCATATCTGGCCTTCGTAACTCATAAATCTAACCGTATCAATCTCGCCCTGATAACTGCCCATCACCTTGAGGCTGCCATATATTTGAAGACCCCGGTTTACCTGAAATTTCACGACAACCCCGGGCATAATTACAAGCTCCATTCCCGTGGGAACAATCAGGTTATCGGTAACAATATAGGTATAGTCATTTGTCCAGGTGGTATTTTCGCTGATGGGTCCTCCCACTTCAACCACTTCCTGAGCAAATACAGATGCACTAACAAAAGAGCAGACCAATAGGGCAATGTAAAAGTACATTGCTTCAAATCGTCGATATTTGGCTCCCTGTGGTTTCAAATTTCAATAATTTTGTTTCAAATCTCTTTATGACTTTTATAGAAAAAAGATGATTCCCATTTTAAATCCAACGGAAAAAAGCCTTTTCTCAATGGGATATTCGTTTATCAAACTTTTTGAATAGCCCTGATAACCTATCTCTGCGAAAAGATCAAACGAATTGCCGGCCATAAAGTTTATTCCGGTTGCCAATTGATAGGTCATGCGGTTACGGGCAAGGCTGGCTTCGCTGAAATTCATGCCTGGGAAATCCCGCTTATTCTGAAGTAGTATGCCATCATGATAAATCATCATACTGTAGCCCACTCCCCCTTTCAGGTATAAACGTGTATTTGCATAAGCAAACCAGGTATAGGCCACGCCCAATTGAAGATCGAGCATACCAAGCCTGTTAAGCTGATTGTAATTTACTTCCACTTTTTCAAAAGGCAGATAGGTTGAATCGGTAACGGCAAACCAGGTGGTATCCATTTCGGCAACATTATAATACCAGCTCACCGTGTCGTGTCGGTAATAGCCGCCTGTGGTGATCAATTGACTGTACTTAAACCGGTTGGAGAAACCCTTTAATCCCAATCCAAAACTAAAAGCCCACGTATTATAGCTATATCCGACATCGGCACCAAGAGAATAGTTCCTGAAACTCAGGGATTCACTATCGTTGGATAATTTCAATAAGTCTTCGTAACCTGCATCTGATTTATTTTGAACGCCTCCAAAATACTGGCCATAGGATAAGCCTAGGAATATGCCATCACTTCTGTTGGGATCAAACTGAAAAAAATCTTTTGGGAAATTCCTGAAACCAGGCTTACGGTTGTGTCGGACTTCTTTAATTATGGTTATGGTATCTTTTAGAATTATCGTATCTTTTTGAATAACTGTTTCCTTTAGAATAATAGTATCCTTTAAAAAAAGGGTATCAGGTTTAATAACCTGGACGGTGTTTATTGGGGCAATAGTACTTTCAAGAGGCTCTACAATTTTTTGCTCAGGCAAAACCACATTCTCAACAGGAGTTTCCTTAATGGCTTCATTGGCGTATATAACCCACTGATTGCCAATTTTTTTACTCTTCTGCCCGCTGAGGATCAGAATATCATTTAAAATATTATCGAATGTTTTCTTACTTGCTTTATAGGTAATCCTCTGCCCAAAGGCAGGTTCATTGGAATTATAGGTAAAATTTATAGAAGCCAGGGTCGAAAGCTTATCCAGAACTTCGTAAAGCGGCTTGTTTTTCACCTCAAAATCATAGGCGGTCGTATTTGTATCCTGCGCTGTGCCAGGGATGGTAAAAATCAGGAAAAGGCAAACGACTAAATACCTGTTATTTAGAGTATATCTTATATTTATAATGTATCTATCCATTCGTAATTGCTGCCAGGGTTACAGACTACGAAAGTATAAAAAAAAACAACTACATGTTAAAAACAGCAGAAATGCAGTTACTCATGATGAATAACAATCACCTTGAAAAATTACCCTATACACGTTAGTTCAAACTGCTCTATACCATGATTCACAAAAGGCTCTATTCTAATAAAGGATTGATAAAAATGATGAAACTCTGTGGACTCAGACCCTGAAGGTGTTTACCAAAATAGCACAATGACACACGACGATTATGAGGAGATGGTGACACGGCAACTCCATCCCGTTCGTAAGGGACGGGATTAAAACCCAGAGGGGTTTGCCAATGAATAACCCCCAATGAAGCGAAGCGGAATTGGGGGTGTGATGCCATGAGATGAATGCGAAACCCCAGAGGAGCTTACCTGGTTACCACCATTATTGTTTCTTCAAAAAGAAGAATAGGTCAACCCCGTCCAGGTGGGGTTCTACATGTATTACAACTCTAGCGGCAATTTCATAAACGTAGAGCCTCACATGAAAAGAAATAAATTAAAAAAGGTTAGCCGGGATTTTGATCAATCAACCCGTTGGCAATAGCATATTTAATTAATCCAACAATAGACTTTGTTTTAGTCTTGGTGAACATATTGCGACGGTGCGTTTCAACCGTTCGTTCACTGATAAACAGTTTTTCCGCAATTTCCTCGTTACGCATTTCTTTAGCAATCAGAATAAGAATCTCTTTTTCGCGCTGTGTAAGCACTGATTGGCTGACGGTTAGTTTAGATAGAGTTGTAGGCTCTCCCATATTGTTTAACAGGATTTCCTGAACATCGCGACCGAGGTATTTCCCGCCTTTTGCCACTACCCGAATAGCCTCAAGTACTTCATTCATATTGGTGCGTTTGAGAATATATCCTGATGCTCCTGCTTCCACCATCTTTCTGATCATGTTAATATCTTCATGCATCGTCAGGGCCAGTACCTGAATGTCGGGCTGAATTTCTTTTAAACTGCGGGTTGTTTCAATTCCCGACCCTTCGGGCATACTAATGTCGGCCAGAACAACCTGTACGGGGTTATCACGCACAAAGTCGATAGCCTCTTGCATAGAATTTGCGCCACCGGCAAAAACAATATCCGGTTCATCCTGAAGCAGTGATTTGAGGCCGTCAATAATCAACTGATGGTCATCAACCACCAAAACTTTAATGATTTTTTCTTGAGACATTGTTATGCTTTTAAAGGAATGACAATACTAACAATGGTGCCACGATTAATCAGTGAGTCCACGTATATACTGCCATTCAAATTTTCTACTCTTGATTTGATGTTGCCAATACCCCCGCCATTATGGGTTCCCGCTTCATTTATATTGAAACCGCGTCCGTTGTCTTCAACCATAAGGGTAACCTCTTTTTCGCTTTTGATGAGCTGAACCGTAAATAAACTCGCCCTGGCATGTTTAATCACATTGTTAAGCAGTTCCTGAATTGCCCGGTAGAGAGTGTGCTCGGTCAGGCTGTCTAAATCTGTCGCGAAGCCGAATGACTCTACCTGCATTTGGAGATGGTTGGTTTTGTTGATTATATCTGAAAGGTTTTTCAGCGCCTCAATCAAACCTTTCTCCGAAAGCAAGGCTGGCGCAAGATTATGCGAAATATTGCGTAACTCATTAAAAGCCTCATCAATACTTTTAAAGGTAGTATCGAAAAGTTCCTCTTTTCTGCTTTCCGTCAATTGCTTTTTTTGATGCAACACACTTAAATTCAATCGGGCTACGGATAAAACCTGCCCTAAACCATCATGCAGTTCGCGACCGATTCTTTGACGTTCTTGTATTTCGGCAGCAACGGCATCCCGTGATTTTCTTTCTGATAGATTAATGATAGCTTGCTGCAGCTTTACCTGCTGTTTGTGCCTGTAATTTAGGTAAAGCAGGTAGATTCCGATGATGACGAGTAAGAAGGAAATTCCAATAAACAGGAGTAAATTATTCTTTTTACTGATGCTTAACCCCTGGCTTTCAATTTGCATCTGTTGCAAAGCGTTGGCCTGGCTTAATGTGTTAATCTCTAAATTGTAAATCTGATGAAGTACGGTTTGGTTCAACAATTCATCTTTTATATTTACATACTGATGAAAGTGCTGAAGGCTTTTATCGAATAATCCTTTTTTCTCATAAATTTGAGATAACACCTTGTGACATTCATACTGAAGTACCTGATTGTTCAACTGCTTCCCAATTTCTAATGCTGCGGTTGCCTCGTCCAAAGCGTTGCTTAAATCACCCTCTTTGAGCAGAACCTTTGCCAGTCCGAGTAACGAAAAAGCTTCTTGATAGGGCTGTTTGATGGATTGCGATAAGGTTCGGCTGAGGGTGTAATATTTTTTTGCATCAGCCGTGTTGTCCATCTGAAGATAAAAATTGGCCATGTCCTGGTATAAACTGCATAGCCCGTAAAAATTATCGTTTCTTTGAGAAATTCCTTCAGCTTTATTAAAATAGAAGTGAGCCGAGTCGGCATTCATTTTTTCGGCAAACATCAGGCCTTTGTTGCTCATAGCCGCTGAAATACCGACACTGTCGCCTACCAATTCAAAGTTATATAAGGAAAGTTGAAAATTAATTAAAGCCTTTTCGGTGTTTTCAAGCTCGTTGAATAAAAGTCCGATATTATTGTAAACGCCGGCTGCATGTTTTTTACTCCCCGAACGCAGATACCGTTCCAATGCTTTCAGATAATACTCCATTGCATCTTTGAAGTTTCCGGTTTGTAAATAAACCACACCTATGTTATTATAGATAGCCCCCAATTTTAGCGTATCCTTGTATTGTTGTGCATTTAGCAGCGCCTTATAGTAGTAATTGAGTGCCTGACCGTATTTATCCTGAATACTATAGGTGTTGCCAAGCAGATTAAAGTTCTCGGAATGATTGTGTTTCCCATTGAGGCTGTCAGTAGTGATGGCCTGAATAATGATTGATCGCGAACTGTCAGGATAAGAGTTTAGAATATTCATGGCAGTTTTAATAAGACTATCAGCACTTATTTTAGCCATGTTACTATTGTCAACGTTAACCCTAACATTTGTGTTTTGGGCAAAGCCGGTGAGAGATACTAATATTATGTAAAAGGGAAGTAGCCTCAAGCAGAACACGTTTACAAATAAATCATTCGCGAACAAATATTTGTATTTCAGCCTGTTTTTTTTTGATATTGAGTGATGGATGAACATGCTGTAATTCGGTTTGTTTATTATAGGAGTTTGGCTTCCAACTTCACAAAAGTAGGTTGAAATATCTCGTTTTGAAAGATAAAACTCCCACTTAGTCAAAAATACGTACTGGCCCGGATGAGAATCTACGGGAAATATACCCAACAGTACGGAATGGTTTTCTTAATACCATAGAATATCTTTGCAGTATTGAAATATTTTAATCCAATTGCAGTCAATAACGCTAAACAGACTTCAGACTAAAGTCAAAGGAGTATGCTGTATTTCTTTAGCTTTATTTTTAACAAAAAAATTTTCGGGCTGGCAATATGAATGAATGAAATTTTTGTTTGTCCACCTGTAGGCATTAATTCAAAGAAATCGAATCGACTCTTACAAACATTGACACAAGCAGATGAATTAAATTGAAATATCAACAATTAAAATGGGAGGTCAAATATGCGACACAAATTGAGAGTAAAATTCAGAAAGGTAAAAGGTAGAAGAATGGTAACAGTAATGTTGCTTTCAGCTTGCACCTTTTTCCTCTCACCTGCCATGGCACAAGAAAGCATTAACGCTACAGGCGGTAATGCTTTGGGTAGCGGAGGCTCAGCAAGTTATTCTGTTGGTCAGATGGTTTATACCACCTACACCGGAACAAATGGATCGGTGGCGCAAGGCGTACAGCAGCCATTGGAAATTTCGATAGTAACGGGAATTAAAGAGTCAGGGATTAAACTTTCGATTTCGGTTTACCCAAACCCTTCTACCGATTATCTTACATTGGAAGTTAAGGACTTTAACCTTACAACTTTAACCTTACAACTTTACGATATGCAGGGAAGGCTCTTGCAAACCCAAAAGATTTCAAACAGCCAAACAAACATTGCTATGCGCAATCTTGATCCAGCAATTTATTTTGTTAAAGTTATGGAAGGAAACAAAGAAGTAAAAACGTTTAAAATCATCAAAAACTAAAGACGAATAAGAAATGAAAAAACTATTTACATTTTTGGTAGCTGTACTATTAACAGCAAGTGTTTTCGCTCAAACACCTCAAAAAATGAGCTATCAGGCGGTAATTCGCAACAACAGCGATGCTTTGGTAACTGACACGCAGGTTGGAATGCAGATCAGCATCTTACAAGGTTCGGCAAACGGGGCGGCTGTTTACACCGAAACGCAAACACCAACCACCAATGCCAATGGCCTGGTAAGTATTGAAATAGGTGGTGGAACAGGTTTTAGCATCATTGACTGGGCAAACGACATCTATTTTATTAAAACAGAAACCGACCCAGGCGGTGGAACAAACTACAGCATTACCGGCACAAGCCAATTGCTAAGTGTACCTTATGCTTTACATGCAATAACTGCTGAAACTATTATAGGCGGAATAACTGAAAACGACCCCATATATACTGCATGGGATAAATCAACAGGCATTTCAATAACCGAAAGCCAAATAAGTGATTTAGGAACATACATTGAAACCGAAACAGACCCAAGCGTACCTGTTGGCGAAACACTAGGTGAAATGCAGTACTGGAACGGTACAGCATGGGTAATCGTTGCAGCAGGTGCTGAAGGGAATGTATTGACTTTTATTAATAACACCCCTACCTGGGCTGTGGCTGTAGTTAATCCCGAGTTGCCCGGTGCATTTTCGGCTACTGCTGCAACCAATATTACCGAAGAAAGCTTTGATGCCAATTGGACAGCAAGTGTAGGTGCAACCACTTATTTTCTGGATGTAAACACTTTAGATGATTTTACCGGCACCTGGATATATAATAACCACGATGTTGGCAATAATACCAGCTATACGGTAAGTGGTTTAACTTGTGGTTCCAGCTATTCATACAGACTTAGAGCAGGTAATAGTTATGGTACTACTGTTAACTCTAATGTTATTTCGCTTGAAACAAGTGAATGTGGAGGTGGTGTTGGCACTGTAGAAAACCCGACTACCGGTAAAACATGGTTAGACAGGAATCTGGGCGCCTCACAAGTTGCAAGCTCAAGTACTGATGCCGATGCTTATGGCGATTTATACCAGTGGGGCAGAGGAACTGATGGGCACGAAAAACGCACCTCAGCCATAACTTCTACATTAAGCAGTAGTGATACCCCCGGGCATGGCGATTTTATAATGAATCCCGACAGCCCTTTTGATTGGCGGGTCCCACAAAACGACAACCTGTGGCAGGGTGTAAACGGCATCAACAACCCTTGTCCCAGCGGTTACCGTTTACCAACTGAAGCAGAGTGGGAATCAGAACGCGCAAGCTGGAGTAGTAACAATGCAGCCGGTGCTTTTGGCTCTCCGCTTAAGTTAACCGTGGGTGGTCAACGCACATACAGTGATGGCTCGTTCATTAGTGTGGGGACCAGTGGCAGCTATTGGTCAAGTACACTGTCTAATGAAGCTGGTGGTATCTACTCACGTTTCCTTAATTTCAGAACCAGTGCCTACGTAATCAGCAGCCACCGGGCAACCGGCGACAGTGTGCGTTGCATTAAGGATTAACCCCGTGGAATAAAATCTCTGATTTTAATGCAAAGCATTATTCCACAGGGTTAACACTTCTGATTTATTCAGACAATACTCACCCTGAGCTTGTCGAAGGGAGACACTTAAACTCCCTGCCCCACACGGCAGGGGGTTTTTAGTATGGCTTTTTGCCATCGATTTTTTTGAACTGAAAATAGCAGGTAAAACACGAGTTGGTGCCGTTTGTACCCTGACTTAAGGATTGTAGTACCTTTACATGGTTCAACCACAGGCTCTCGATTGTTTTAATGCCAATTTTTAAATGAATATTTTATGAATAAATTGAACGCCATACTTGTTTTATTGTTTACTTGTCTTTTTGCCTATTCTCAAAACACCATCACAAGCAATTTTCCCGATCATGCCAATCAACAAATTAAACTTATTGGGTTTAACGGTTGCTATACCTACACAATTGATAGCATACAAGCCAATGCAAAAGGAGAATTTGATTTAAAATTCAGCAAAAATGATTACGGCATGGGTTATCTTGTTGTAAAAGACGGGAACAGTTTTATTGTAATATTAGCTGAAAATGAAAACCTACAACTCAGGGGTGAAGCATTGGCACTTCCTCAGACAATTGAAATTGTTGAAGGAACACAAAATCAATTGTTTGAGCGATATGCCACAGAACACCCACGCCGCGAACAAACACTAAGTGCGTGGGATTACCTGGCAGGAATTTATAAAAAGGATTCGCTTTTTACTGTTCATAAATTACCCAAACAGGCAATAGAAAATGAAAAACAACGTATCAAAACAGAAGATAGCTTGTTTTTATCAAGCATAGATAAAGCTACCTATTTAAGTTGGTATTTACCTATACGTAAATTAGTTAGTTCCGTTCCTACTGTAGCTCAATATCGTCCTGATGAAATTCCTGGTGCCCTAAAAACTTTCAGAAAGTTAGACTATACTGATCAACGGCTATATAAAAGCGGCTTACTGCGGGAAACCATCGAGAGTCATTTTTGGTTAATTGAAAACAGCGGGCGTTCATTGGATTCAGCATATATCGAGATGAATACTTCTATCGATTATATGATTGAAAACCTCAGCAGTGATGCGAAAAAACTCAATGAAATAACAGGATTTCTATTTAAATTATTGGAAAAGCGTAGCTTATTTAGAGCCTCAGAATATCTGGCTTTAAAAATTTTGAACGAAGAAAGTTGCACCATTGACAATGACCTTGCATCGCAATTGGAAAGCTACCGTGCAATGAAAACAGGAAACACAGCTCCCGATTTTGAATTTAAAGGCGATGTTTTTACGCCCGCTTACGCATCTGCTGAACCTCCAAAAAAATTAACAGATATTAATGCCAATTATACCGTGTTGGTCTTCGGGTCAAGTTGGTGTCCCACATGTCCGCAAGAGCTGATACAAATTGCCGGTTTATACCAAAAATGGAAAGAACACAACGTAGAAGTTGTTTTTGTTTCTTTGGATGAAGATAATGAAATTTTTAACAAATTTGCAAAGCCCTTTCCTTTTATTAGTATCTGCGATTATCAAAAGTGGGAAAGCCCTGTTGTTAAAAGTTACCATGTGTTTGCAACACCTACTATTTTTTTGTTGAACAACAAACGGGAAATCTTACTTCGCCCCAATTCCGCCAAACAATTAGATTCGTGGTTTGATTGGTATTTGGTACAGGGGAATAAATAAACTGAGGTATTAAACTTAATAATTGTTTTGCAGGATAAGTTTTGATTAAAAATACGTCATGAAACTTTAATGCGTGCCATTTAAAACCCTTAGCTTTGATTATTCATAAACTTAGTGTTCCCTTTGTGTCTTAGAGTCTTAGTGGCAAGTATAAATAATCACTACACTCACACCAACAATACTAAGTTACATAAAGTTGATATCTTCTTATGAATTATTAAGGTTAGGGTAATGCAATAACGAGAAGAAAAGGGAGCGGTAAGACTTATTTAAGGTTAACCTGCTTATCCTTAATCTCATATCTTATATTAAAAATGAGCGACAAGGATTCCATAACATCAACAATCGATTCGTTTTCAAATCGAGCGGTGAGACGCTGATTATAGATTTCCTGATTATTAACGACAAATGTAACGTTATACTTTTTTTCCAATGATTTCAATACATCTGTAAGGCGGGATTCCCTGAAAATAAGAATACCGGTTTTCCAGCTAAGAAGGTTCAAATCATCATTTACACCTTTGACGATGGAACGGCTTTGATTGTTGTAGGTTGCCTTTTCACCAGCAGAAAGTGCGGTATGCGAAGATTGGTTATCACCAGAACCGGCAGGATAAACCACTACATTTCCGGTATTGACTGAAACAATCACAAACTCACCATCATTCATTGTTTTCACATTGAAAGAGGTACCCGTAACCTTGATGTCCATTCCCCGGGCATGAACGATGAAAGGCCTTTCGGGGTTGTGGCTAACTTCAAAAAAGGCTTCCCCTGTCAGTGAAACTTCCCGGGTATTATGATTAAATTTTTCGGGATACGCGATGGCAGAGTGTGCATTTAGTGAGAAATTAGAGCCATCAGGAAGTTGCTGTGAAGCGGCAATTTTATCTGTAGTGGCATATTTAATCATTTCAGGCGTGCGCTTGATCAATGAAAAAATACCAACAGCAATCAGCAACATGGCAGCAACTGCAGGTAAGGCAAAGCGGACCATGCGACCGGCGTGTAAGCGGGATTTTGCTGTAGAAACTGTACCAGTTGAATTGTTGATGCGCTCTTTTACCTTATTCCAGGCAATGTCAGTATTGTAAGAATGGGCATCATTAATGGTGAGCAACAAAAGATCCTTATATGTTTCATATAAACGACGGTTTTCCTCCGACATGTTGGCCCAACGCCCGGCTTCCTGCTGCTCTGCAGTGGTTGCCTCGCCCTGTAACACGCGAATGATTAACTTTTTATATTTTTCGTTATCCGAAAACATCGTCGTTTTATACTTAGGATTTGTTATATGACAATTAACTTTAGTTTTACCCTTACCCGCTTTTAATATTTTTTGAATAATACGTATTTATACGTAAAGATTTAAAAGCAAAATGAGCAATGGCAAATAGTCCTTTAGCTTATCCCTCATAAACTCGAGCGCCTTAGACATCTGCGCCTCTACTGTTTTAATGCTGATATCCAATTTATTGGCTATTTCGGCATACTTGAGGCCTTCAAAGCGGTTCATTTCAAAAATCATTCTCCTTTTTTCGGGCATTTCCAACACCAACTTGTTCAACTTTCGTTGCAAATCGGAGTGCAGCAGCACCTCATGGGCAGTTTCCAAATGTGAATTATCTGTACGAAAACCGATAAACTCCTGATATTTTTTCAGGTATTTATCGTATTTCAGGAAATTAAGGGAATGGTTGGTAACCGCTTTATAGAGATAGGAATTCAATGAGGTATTGATAACTAAGGTATCCCGGCGCTCCCACATTTTGAAAAACATATCCTGAACCACCTCTTCAGCTATATCTGGATCAATAAGATATCTGCGGGCATGTATGCACAGTGGCTCGTAATACTCACGAAAAACCGACTCAAAGACCTGTTCGTCGCCCTGCTTTAATGCCAGAAGTTTGACTTTATCTAAATCGGTTGACATGTTTTCTTAAGTCCAATTGCAGAAGCAAAAGTAAGAATTAATACTGAGATGGGGAAAATGATTAACAGGGACGTGGGGCGAAGGAAGGGACGGGGGGCGAAAAAAGGGACGGGGGACGGGGGAAAAGCGACGGGGGACGAGGGACGCTAAAAAGCGACGGGGGACGAGGGACGGCCTTCGACGAAAAGTTCTGGCACCAGGGGACACGGGGCGATCGTGAACATATAGGGAATCCAGTAATCTGTAATCTAAATTACGGATGGTCTCGACTTCGCTCGACCACCGACTCCGCTCACATCTTAAAACCAAAATATGTAATCTATTTGCGTTTCTTTGCGCCTGCCTGCCGAAATGCAATGCAGGCAGGTCTTCGCGTTGGCTTGTAATCCGAAATCTACAAAAAAGACTTCACCAATATCCGTGGTTCCATCATATCCAGTATGGCATATTTTACGCCTTCCCGGCCAAGCCCCGAATCCTTGATTCCTCCATAAGGCATATGATCAACCCTGAAGGTTGGAACGTCGTTGATGATTACACCACCCACCTTCAGACCAGAAAAAGCTTCATCCATTTCCTTGATATCGTTGGTAAAAACACCTGCCTGAAGTCCAAATCGTGTATTGTTCATGAATTCAACTGCCTGGGTGAATTTTTCGTAAGATTCAATAGTTACTACAGGACCAAATACTTCTTCGCTGCATACTTTCATAGATGCTTCGGTATTGGTGAGCATCGTGGGAGCGTACCATGAACCATCACGTTTTCCACCGCATAAAATGCGGGCACCTGCCTGCACTGCATCATTCACCCATTGTTCCACCCGTTTTGAATTGTTCTCATCAATCATGCTGCTGAACTCCGTTTCTGGCTGAGCGGGATTCCCATTTTGCAATTTCAACACCATTTCGGTAAAGCGGCGGCTGAATTCATCAAAAACCGAGGCATGAACAAAGATTCGCTGCGCGTGAATGCACACCTGACCTGAGTATGAAAAGCCACCCACCAGGCATTTGCTGAGGGCAAGGTACAAATCTGCACTTTGGGTAACAATTACGCCTGCATTACCACCAAGTTCCAGCGCTACTTTCTTTTTGCCTGCATCGGCCTTCATCTTCCAGCCCACTTCAGGCGAACCGGTGAAAGAAAGCAATGAAATTCGGGGATCGGTTACCAGCTTATTTCCCGTGGTTCTATCCATCGGCAAAATGGATACCGCACCATCTGGAAGACCAGTTTCAGCAACAATCTGCGCAAGCATAAGCGATGTTAAAGGTGTTGATGAGGCCGGTTTTAATATAATGGGGCACCCGCTTGCAATGGCTGGTGCCAACTTGTGCACAGCCAGGTTAAGTGGAAAGTTAAAAGGTGCTATTCCGCCAACAATGCCTATGGGGAAGTACCTCACCAGGCCTTCCTTTCCCTCGCCGGCCGCTGTCCAGTCGAGACTGATATACTCGCGTGGCAGGCGTTTTGACTCTTCTGCTGCTACAATGAAGGTTTGAATGGAACGATCCACTTCGCCCAGGGCATAACGAATGGGCTTCCCCGACTCAAGCATGATACACCTGCCAAACTCCTCGCGGCGCTCCTTCAATCTGCGACTGATGAATGTAAGTATTTCATACCGCTGCAGCGAAGACAGCTTGCGAAGCCGGGCTTTTGCCCGTTCACCTTCCTGAATGGCGGCTTCAAATTCTGCATCCCCGGCCAGGTAAGTCTGATCGACAAGTTCTCCATTATAAGGATTGATTACCTCCAGTACTTTGGAGGTTTTTACAAATTTACCTGCGAGAAAAATATCCATAATTCAAGGGTTAAAAACTAATTAGAGCTTGCTAAAAATTCAAGAATCGCTTATAATTCGGCAAGCCTCATAGGCAAGCAGGCGAGCTGCACATGCAATTATTTATAGACTCACATATACTACAAAGATTTAGCTGCTCTGCGACTCTTTATTAGGTGCAGCGCACCGCTATATTTATAGAAATATATGAACGCAATAAATTAATAAGGTGTAGCGCACCGTAATATTAAATGCTCAATACAACTCACTTCCTTAACAAACCAAGTAATTCGGGCGTGGGATAACGGATGAGTTTTGAAAAATCCATCTTCCAAAAATCCAGGTCAAGCAGGTAATTGTACTTGTCTTTGGTTAAAGTAATCAGCACCTCCACACCATCAATATCCTGATATTCTGCCAGTATTAAATCCCCTGCATAAGCATCAGGATCACTTCCGGCAAAGTTAATACTGCCCATAATGCCACCTTCATATTCAAAAACTTCCTCAGCGATTGGATAATCTGTGGATGTTAAATTACATTGTTGAAGTAAAAAGGTTACCAGATCCGTTTCTTCCTGACGTATTTTCCTTGTTTTGTTCATATTTTAACCATTGGTTGGATGGAATGAATCCTTAATAACACAGAACTTCCATATTGATGGTTCTAGACACAAAACTACACATAAACGGTTGAAGTCATCAGATGTTTCCTTCTGAATTAGCAAATGTATTGCTTAAACAATCATTTTCCCAAACAGAATAAAGCACACAAAAAAAGTAAATTATCTAAATAGTCTGCCTTTCAAGAAACCAACTATCAGTTAATGATTTGAGAGATGAGCAACAGAATTAGGTCTGCTTTTTTGATTTTTTATTAAACCAAAAAGCCCTGACAATGCAGGGCTTTTGGCAAAATATTGAATGGTTTTACCGAAGAAACTTATCGCTTATGCGCCGTTATGAAAGCTATTTGAATTTTGGCATGGTTCCCATACTTTGGAACATTTCTGAAGTGATAGGTTCTGCTTTAGTGACCTTGGGTGAAAGGCTGTCTGAATCATAAAGTACCCTTCCTTCCCCATTTGCAATCCAGTAACCACCAGGGTTGTCATTGTTATTGATCATAAAATTGGCAAAATACAAATCATGAATTCCATCGGCCGCTAATACCCCGGAAATAACATGCACCATGGCTGCATTCGTACCTGAATAGGTGGAGTTGACTTCTGCAAAAACCGAAAAAACATTATTTGATCCCACAATAAAACTTCCCAAGCCAGTGCCGCTTTCAGGGCCATTAAGATAATCGAGTTTAACCGACAATTTTTCGTTGTCCTGATCATAGAAAGTCACTTCATAATCAGCAAATTGAGCGCCAATCCAATCACTGGGAATATTACTTGACTTAAGTATAAATGGCCTGGCCATATAAGATCCTGCGATATTCGGAGGTGTTCCTCCACGGTTAATTGGCATACCCAGAGCTACCATAGCCTGTATTATACTATCCGGGATCAGTTGGTTGATTTCTTGTGTAAGACCGTTCTCTTCTACTTTTTTATCGTCTTTTTTATCGTCTTTTTTACAACCAGCAACAATTAAAGAAAGAACAAAAGCAACGGCAACTAAATTAAAAGTAATTCTTTTCATCATGTTTGGATTTGAATTGTCCTACTCATAAGCTTTTCGGAGAACGCTCCCTACTCTGTTGGCGGATTTTCAGGTTTCTCCGTTAAGATGTAAATGAAAATGGCTTATTTATTCAGGTGAAGAAAATCAGCAATGAACTGGCTATTTAGAGTAAAGAAGTGAAATTAAGTCCAAAAAAATTATCTTTGCCAGCACTCAAAAATCAGAGCCAGAATTCTTTACCAATCCAGATTAAGCGTTGTATAAATTGTTCCGCATACAAATAAAAACGGCAAACGGGAAGTATTGTTTATTCCGGCAGAAGAATTGCTAAATTATTATGACAAAATCCAAACCCTGGCTACCCTGGTTAATACTTTTTATTCTTGCCCTTACCTGGGGAAGTTCATTTATCCTTATAAAACGGGGATTGGAAATTTTTTCGGCCGGAGAGGTTGGCGCGCTGCGCACAACCATTGCCTGGTTATTTCTTCTGCCTTTTGCACTCCGCAGGATGCGCGGATACAGTCCAAAACAATGGCTATTGTTTGCCGTGGTTGGCACAGTTGGCAGCCTCATCCCGGCCTTCCTCTTTGCCGCCGCCCAAACGGGCATTGACAGTTCACTGGCAGGAATTCTCAATTCACTTACACCTTTGTTTACGCTGCTTATAGGACTACTGTTTTTTCGTATCAAGCCAGCCTGGTTCAATATTCTGGGCGTGATTTTAGGCTTAACTGGCGCCATAGGGCTGGTGTATGTAAGCGGAACCGGAAACTTTACCGTTAATATGGGGTATGCTGCTTTGGTAATTATAGCAGCCCTGTGCTACGCAATTAATGTAAATACCATCAAAGGCTTTTTACAGGAGGTTGATTCCATTACCATTACTTCCCTCGCTTTTTTCACTGTTGGGCCAATTGCATTGGGCTATTTGCTCATTTTTACCCCTTTCACCAATACGGTAACTGCTAAACCCGAAGTTTTAGCCGGTCTGGGCTATATTGCCATACTTGCCATTGTAGGAACCGGCCTTGCGCTGATGCTGTTTAATCATGTGATTCAGTTAACAAGCGCCGTGTTTGCTTCGTCGGTTACCTATATTATTCCCATTGTGGCCCTGATCTGGGGCATTGCCGATGGGGAACATTTTAAAGCGGGCTTCATTGTATGGGTACTGCTGGTTATTATTGGTGTTTTACTGGTAAATACCAGCAGCCTGAGAAACAACCGGTTTGTGAGGTCAATCAGGAAAATGATTGGAGAAAAAATCTAACTTCTATTCATATCAGGAAAATTTGTGAATTTTTCCGTCATTTCAATAAAATGGAAAAATTCGTGAATTTTCTCTACTAAACCACTTGTTATTAGAAATTTATTGTTATTTTTGCACCCCCAAAGTAATGAGGGGAAACGAAACATTAATTAAAACAACACAATGTACGCAATCGTTGAAATTGCCGGCCAGCAACACAAAGTTGTAAAAGACCAGGTTATCTTCGTGCATCGTCTTGAAGGTGAAGAAGGCTCTTCTGTTGAACTTAACAACGTAATGTTGTTGGACAACGACGGAGCTGTTACCATCGGACAGCCGACGGTTTCCGGCGCTGTAGTCACGGCTAAAATCCTGTCGCATTTACGTGGCGATAAGGTAATCGTCTTCAAAAAGAAGAGGAGAAAAGGTTATCAGAAATCGAACGGCCACAGGCAATACCTGACCAGGCTTCAAATTGATGCCATCACCGCCTGAAAAGGTTGTATTCAAATCATTGTTTAACCGATAAAAACGAAAAGATATGGCTCATAAAAAAGGTGCCGGTAGTTCGAGCAACGGAAGAGAATCACATAGCAAGCGACTTGGTGTTAAGATTTATGGTGGACAGGCTGCACAGGCAGGCAACATCATTATTCGCCAGCGCGGTACGGTTCACAACCCTGGCCTCAATGTAGGCATGGGCAAAGATCATACCCTGTTTGCACTTGTTGACGGCGTGGTTGAATTCCGCCGCAGAAGAAACGATAAATCCTATGTTTCGGTACTTCCTCTCGAAGTAGCTGAATAATCGGTAAATAATTCTACTGAAAAGTATTAACTCCCGTCAGATTTGGCGGGAGTTTTTTTGTTTTTAAAAATGTCATTTTAAAAACGGAAGCCAAACAATCAGCGCACTCCTGCGTTATATCCCCTCAAAAACAATTCAGCTTAACAACATGAAACAATTCGGAGAAACCGTTAAAGGATATTCTATTCCAGTTTTAAACGAACGTGAAATCAGGGCCGCGGCCGGAATCCTGTTTATGTTCGCATTTTTATCCATCCTTACTGCCATTTTACAAAGCAGCTTTCTGTTGCTGAAATATTTCGTTATTGCTTTCCTGATAGATTTTGCAATCCGCCTTTTTATCAGTCCTAAATATTCTCCAACCCTTATCATTGGACGATGGATTGTAAGTAAACAGGTGCCTGAGTATGTGGGTGCTGCGCAAAAGAAGTTTGCCTGGGTTATCGGGCTGGTTCTGGCCGTCGTAATGTTTGGTCTGATTGTTCTACTCAATTCATACAGCGTGATTACCGGCCTCATTTGCCTGGCATGTCTGATATTCCTGCTTTTTGAATCGGCCTTTGGCATTTGCCTCGGTTGCTTGTTTTATAAATGGTTTTATAAGGAAAAAGCACAGTATTGCCCCGGCGAAATTTGCGAAGTAAAAGACAGGCATGACATTCAGAAAACCTCATTTACCCATTTGATAATTGTACTTGCTTTTATTGGATTTATTGTGGCTTCTGTATTTCTGTTTAATGATACTTTTAGCCAGAAGCCGGGCGACCTTTGGGAAATACTGCGTGCGGCGTTTTAAAGGAAACTCGCCGTAGATATAGTAAAATCATTTTTTAAACACTGAAGACCTATTGCTTCAACACGCTTTCAACAAGAAGCACTTTACCAGATATATCGGTAATCCTTACCAGATATAAACCATTCCTGAGACTGCTTAAATCGAATTTTGCAGTTTCGGAAAACGAAAATGTTCCCTGCAGTTTCCCATCAGAGCTATAGATTTCCATAAGACACTGAGTTCTATTCGCTTCTTGTACTTCAACATTTAGGGTGGTGCTGAATGGATTGGGGTAAACTTTCAGGCCTTGTTTTTTACCTACTTCGGTGGTTGCAGTGGGTAAGACAACGATAAAATCTTCATAAATCATATCCGTCAGCGCATCCAACTCATGGTTCTTTGCTGTTATGATGCAGGTAAACGCACCTGTTTGCGAAGGAGTTCCAGAGAGCAATCCAGTTGAAGCATCAAAACTAAAACCCTCAGGTATGACGTCTCCAATCAATTCAAATGAAAGGGCATCGCCTGAGTCAACCAACACCTGAAATTCGTAATAAGTGTTTAGAAAAGCTGTATCAAACTTATCTTGAATAATCTGGGGATAAAATTTATCATAATAACATTTACTGAACAGCGAATCCATATAAATGGTATTTCCATTTTGATTACAGCAAAGCATACTAACTGTTCCGCCGCCCACCATTAAGGAGCCGAAACCACTGTACAAAATTCCGTAATTACTCCCTACCCCTTCAATCCAGATTTCACTGGGATAATAAGGATCCCTTTCAGACCATAATGTATGAAACAGGTGAAATCTGTTCTTCATTTTACCATTTATATTCACCTGGTCAATGCTGTCGCATACCAGTGGGCTAAGGTCATAGTTCATGTAAAAGTTATCCGGTTGCACCGTATCACCCACTTCCAGGCTAAAGTCATAAATTAAACCCTCTTGTCCTCCGGTCTTAAAGAATACCTGTTTGGCAATGGTATCTTCTCTGATAAACCCGACAATATCCCACACTAGCATTAATGAATCTTCACATTCAATGACATCAAGGTATTGGTCTCCCGGGAAATACTGATCGGTAAAGCGTGTAGTTGTTGTACCACCACAGCCCCAAACACCCCAGCTAGCCCATCCATACTGAATTGTATTCCAGGTTTTTGTTGTATCGGCTATCTGGTAACCTTGCTGTCCAAAGGACAATATGCTCAAAAGAAAGAAAGCGGATGTAAATAGCGTCTTCATATTCCTGACTATTAGAGAACTGGTTTTCAAATATATGAAATTTTTATCAGGATTTACCGCTCCATTTTCCATTTTAGAAACAGGAACCTTTGACTTACCCCATTTCTCCTTACCTTTGTTCTCTTAAAAATTAACCCAATGCTCGAACTGAATTATATCCGTGAAAACGCGGATGAAGTTGCCAAAAGGCTGGCCATCAAAAACATAGATGCAACCAAAGCCCTTGAAAATATTATAGCAATTGACGCCCGCAGGCGTGAAGCCCAGAAAGAACTTGACGATAACCTTGCCGAAGCCAATACCATTGCCCGTCAGATAGGCGATTTATTTAAATCCGGCAAAGCTGCCGAAGCTAGTGAGTTAAAGGCCAGGACTGCCGATTTAAAAGTTGCAGCCAAAACCCTTGCCGAAAAACTGGATGCACTCACCATTGAGCAAAACAACTTGCTTGTATTGTTGCCCAACGTTCCCCATCCTTCTGTACCCTTAGGCAAAACTCCCGAGGACAACATAACAGTTTACAGCGAAGGCGATATGCCCCAACTCTACGATGGCGCAGTGCCACATTGGGATCTATGCTCAAAATACGACATCATCGATTTTGAATTGGGCAACAAAGTTACCGGCGCCGGATTCCCCTTTTACAAAGGTCAGGGCGCAAGGCTTCAACGTGCTTTAATCAATTTTTTTCTCGATAATGCCATTGAAGCGGGATATACCGAAATTCAGCCTCCCTTAGTTGTGAATGAAGCTTCGGGTTATGGCACCGGGCAACTTCCCGACAAGGACGGGCAAATGTATTTTTGTGAGGTGGACAAGCTTTACCTGATTCCAACCGCTGAAGTGCCCATCACCAATATGTACCGCGATGTGATTGTGAAAGCTACAGATTTCCCCATAAAAAATGTTGCCTATTCCAACTGCTTCCGCCGTGAGGCCGGTTCGTATGGCAAGGATGTTCGTGGCCTCAACCGCCTTCACCAGTTTGACAAGGTGGAGATTGTGCAGATTCAACATCCCGATAAATCCTATGAAACTTTGGAAGAAATGCGCAATTATGTTGCTACATTGCTACGTAAACTCGAATTGCCTTTCCGTATCCTTAAACTTTGCGGTGGTGACATGAGTTTTACCTCTTCCCTCACCTACGATTTTGAGGTTTATTCGGCCGCTCAGCAGCGCTGGCTCGAAGTGAGCTCAGTTTCCAATTTCGAGTCATTTCAGGCAAACCGCATGAAATTAAGGTTCAAGGATGAGAACGGCAAAACCACACTTTGCCACACCCTCAATGGAAGTGCTTTGGCTCTGCCGCGCATTGTGGCTTCATTGCTCGAAAACAACCAAACAGCCGAAGGAATTCGTATTCCTGCCGCATTGGCAAAATATACGGGTTTTGATCTTATCCATTAAGAAGACCTATCCTTTCAGCGAAATACTGGCAAAACATTTGCCTGTTTTGGCCGTTTGTGAAGAAGATGCACATGCATCCTCAACTATGACATGAAAATTTTATCCCAATGAAAAAGTATTTGTTTCCGTTCTTCCTTGCCTTGTTGGTCCTGATGCAGGTCCAATCGATGGCTCAGGCGGTTACCGATGAACAATTGGGATTAATGTATTACAACAACAAGGAATTCGATAAAGCAGCAGCCCTTTTCCAACGACTTTTCGAAGAAAAACCGACTGTATTTAATTACACTTATCTTTTGCAGAGTTTTCTGGAATCAGAAGATTTTGACGGCGCCGAAAAAATTGTAAAAAAGCAGGCCCGGCGATTTCCCGAAGAGGCCCGTTATCAGGTTGACCAGGGTTATTTGCTGTTACGCACCAATCAGGGCAACAAAGCCTCCCGGATTTTTGAGCAGGCCATAAAAGAACTGCCGGCAGAACAGCGCAAAGTGCTGGAACTTGCCAATGCCTTTATGGTACGCCGTGAATATGAATACGCCATTCGCACCTACATGAAAGGCCGGCAATTGCTTGTTCCCCAATATTATTTCGGGCTTGAACTGGCCAATCTTTACGAAATGACCGGCAATTTCGAAAAAATGTCGGAGGAATACATCGACCTGCTTGAAACCAACCCTGAATTGCTCAGCCAAATGCAGGCAAGGCTGCAGAACTCGTTGAATAACGATCCCGAAGGACTCAAAGCCGAAGCCTTCAGGGTTGCCTTATTGAAAAAAATTCAGCAAACGCCCGATGATGTGATGGTTTCGGATATGATACTCTGGCTTTCGATACAGATTAAAGATTTTGATGCCGCCCTTATTCAGGCCAAAGCCCTTGACCGCCGATTGGATGAAAACGGTAACCGTGTTTTTGCATTGGGCGCACTTTGCACTGGAAATGGTTACTATAAAACTGGAGCCGAGGCCTATCAATACGTCATTGACCATTCAGATGACATTGGTCTGGTGGTTCAATCAAAAGTTGAATTGCTTAAGGCTGAATATGAACAGATTATACGCACCTACCCTATTGATCAAAAAGCACTGGTAAATCTCGAATCAAAGTATAAAAAGACCCTGGATGAGGCCGGTAAAAACCCATTGATTTTCCCTTTAATGCGCAATCTGGCTCATTTGGAGGCATTTTTTCTTAGCAATACAAAGGAAGCCATTGCACTGCTGGAGGAACTGGTGGCTATAAGTGCGGGAAATCCACAGTTGCAGGCTGAAAGCAAACTGGAACTTGCTGATATAATGCTCTTTACCGGTGAGCCATGGGAGGCAACCTTACTTTACTCACAAGTGGACAAAGCATTCAAGAATGAACCGATAGGCCATGAAGCACGATACAGGAATGCCCGTTTATCCTTTTTTATCGGAGAATTCAATTGGGCAAGGGCGCAATTAGATGTATTGAAATCGGCCACCAGCAAACTTATTGCCAACGACGCCATGGATATGTCGTTGCGCATTACCGATAACATAGAGGAAGACAGCTCAACGGTTGCCCTTGGCACCTACGCGCGTGCCGACCTGCTACTCTACCGCAATCAACCAGATGAGGCAATTGCAGTGCTCGATTCGTTGCTAATTGCTTTTCAAGGTCATGCCATTACAGATGATGCCCTGATGAAAAAAGCGGAAATTCATCTCAAACAAGGCAATTTTGCTGAAACAGAAACCCTTTATTTGAAAGTAATCGCAGATTATGGTGAAGGTATTCTTGGCGATGATGCTCAATTCCTTTTGGCCGAACTGTATGAAAATCAAATGAAAGACAAATCAAAAGCAATGGCTGCTTATCAGGAATTGCTGACAAAATATCCCGGAAGCCTGTTTACGGTTGAAGCCAGAAAGCGGTTCAGAACTTTGCGGGGGGATATAGAAAATTGAGACAAGGGGACAAGGGGACGTGGAGACAAGGAGAAACGGAGATAAGGAGACAAAGAGATAAGGATCAAGCAGACAAGGCATCTGTCATTCATTATTTGTCGTTTCGTCATACGTCATTTTTGTCACACTGAGCGTTTCCGATAACCATCGAAACGAAGTGCGCAATCTGAAATCTGAAATCGTAAACCGTTTGTCACACTGAGCGTTTCCGATAACCATCGAAACGAAGTACGCAATCTGAAATCTGCAATCTACAATCAAAATGGAACCCATCAGAGCAAAAAAGCATCTTGGCCAGCACTTTCTAAAGGACGAAAATATTGCACAAAAAATTGTGGCAAGCCTGTCCATGCCCTGTGATAATGTGCTTGAAATTGGCCCGGGCACTGGTGTGCTGACAAAATACCTGATTCAACTTCCGATGAAGCAATTTGTGGCCCTTGATGTGGATCGTGACGCGGTTCCCTATCTGAAAACAACCTTCCCCGAATCAGCAACCAGCTTTATTGAAGGGGATTTTCTGCGACTTCCTGTTAATGAGCTTTTCGAGGGAAACTTCTCCGTGATTGGCAATTTCCCTTATAATATTTCCACCCAGATTTTATTCCGTGTACTCGAAAACCGCAACCAGGTTCCCGAGGTGGTGGGTATGTTCCAAAAAGAAGTGGCAGAGCGCATTGCCGCCCCTCCCGGAAGCAAAACTTACGGTATCATCAGTGTATTGCTTCAGGCATGGTATGATATTGAATACCTGTTTACGGTGGACGAACATGTTTTTGTGCCGCCCCCAAAAGTAAAATCAGCAGTTATCCGGCTTAAACGCAATCAGGTACAATCATTAGGTTGTGATGAAAAACTTTTTGTAACTGTGGTTAAAACCGCCTTTAACCAGCGCCGTAAAACCCTGAGAAATGGGTTAAAATCTTTTAAATTTGAGGAAGACGTACAACTTACCCAAATGCTCACCCTTAGAGCTGAGCGACTAAGTGTTGAGGAGTTTGTGTTTATTACGAATAAGGTGGTTTCGTAAGATTTTCTTTCCGCCGGCAAAAATAAAATCCCCCAAAATTTTTAATAATTTGGGGGGATTTTATTTTTTCCACGAAATTGCTTATTCCACAACTATCTCATCAATAAACAGATAGGCTTGTCCGCCGGCACCCAGATGCCAGTTGGGAATGGCTCCAAAGCTAATGGCCTTAACCTTAACGTATCTGCCTGATGCATTTACTCTTGCACCAATATCACCTACCTGGACTTCATCATCCTTAGGGTCAACAGTGGTTTTTACGCTGGCAACCTGTTTAAAGTTTACACCATCGTCCGACAAGGAGAAAATTACCTCTTTGGGCATCCATATCCAGGAACGTGTATCCTGCGCAAAACCTGCAGCTACTTTCTGAATGGGCTTTTTACTTCCCAGGTCAACAATAGCTTCAAAATCAGTACCCTGATATCCCTGCCATCCACCCAATCGCCAGTTTCCGGCTCCACGAATTCCATCAATCAATGCTTCGGGGCCACCGGCATGGTAGTTTGCCGAATAAGTTGACTTAAGGTCAACTTTACGGTTGATATCAATTTTTGTGAAATGGCCATCAATCGCTTTGCTGAAGCCAAAACCTTCTTTCCAGGCAATGGCTTTCAGGAAGGTGGTTTTATCCAGCATAAATGGACCGGTGTAAGGTATTGAGCTACGGTCAGGCTCACTTCCATCCACGGTATAATAGATTTCACAATCCGGTACAATGGTGGCAATGCTCACCTGCAAAGGTTCCTTTATCCGGGTTTCTGCAGCCACCAGATAGGGAACAGGCAGTATCAACTCTTCCGCAACATGGGTTTCAGGCTCATTGCCTTCACCAATGCCCCACGAAGTGTTGGGCTTGCTTCCCATTTCAAATTCAAGGTGGCCACCGTTCATTATATCGCTGTGAAGGATGTAAGATTTAGTATATTCCTGGCCGTTTAGTTTTACTGATTGTATGTAGCAATTCTGTTTTGAAACTTTAGGGGCAGTAATTTTAAATACTTTCCCGTTTTCGAGGTTCACTTCCATTTGAGGGAACCAGGGTGTACCTATAATATATTCAGGTTGTCCCGGAGTAACCGGATAGAAACCCATACTGCTCATAATCAGCCATGCCGACATTTGCCCGCAATCTTCGTTGCCGATAAGGCCATCGGGTTTGGCAGTGTAAAAATCATCCATAATCTGACGAACCCTTTTCTGGGTTTTCCAGGGCTGACCCACAAAATTGTACAGATAGGCCATATGGTGGCTGGGCTCATTGCCTTGTGCATACTGACCAATTAATCCGTCAATGTCCTTCATATCGCGGCCACCAACTTCGGTCTGGGTTTCAAAGAGTTCATCAATTTTAGCGGCAAGTTTGTCTTTGCCACCATGTAACTCATAAAAACCGGTAATATCCTGTGGCACGTAAAAACTGTAATGAAAGGAGTTGGCCTCGGTAAAGTGCCAGTCAACCGTGGTTGGGTCAAAGGGCGTCAGCCATCCCCCGTTGAGTCGCGGCCGCATAAAACCCGTGGAAGGATCAAAAATATTTTTCCATGATTGCGACCTGCGAATATATTCCCGGTACAATCCATCATTGCCCAAATCCCTGGCCATCATGGCTATACACCAGTCATCATAGGCATATTCCAGTGTTTTGGATATGGATTCATGTTCTTTATCTCCTGGAATGAATCCATATTGCTTGTAAAATTCCAATCCATAGTGATCCTGTGTAGCACTGTTTATCATTGCTTCCAATGCTTTTGTTCCATCATAGCCGCGTATGCCTTTCATCCATGCATCAACGATTACAGGAATGGCGTGGTTACCAATCATGCACCAGGTTTCATTTCCGGCGAGTTCCCACACAGGAAGCAATCCGCCTTTTTCATACATATTGATGAAGGTTTTCACGAAATCATTGGTGCGCTGTGTTTCCAGAATGGTCATCAAAGGGTGCCAGGCGCGATAGGTATCCCACAGAGAAAACACGGTATAATTGGTAAAACCGTCGGCCGTGTGAACCTGACGGTCCATTCCCCGGTAGCGGTTATCCACATCCATAAAGGTATTGGGCTGTAGGAAAGCGTGGTACATGGCCGAATAAAAAACGGTCATCTGCTCTTTGGAACCTCCACTGGCTTTTATCTTACCCAGTTCTTTATTCCATGTTTCACGGGATTGTGCCTTAATTTCATCGAAATTCCAACCAGGGATTTCTGCACTCATGTTTTTAACAGCACCTTCAGCATCCACAGCCGAAAGTGAAACTTTCACTTCGATTTGCTCACCTTCTTCAGTGGTAAAACCTACAAAAGCCTTAAGGTTTGTCCCTTCAGCACGGGTAATGCCATCAATCAATGTATCGTTCACAGCAATTCCTTTGCGGGAAATGGGTTTTGAAAACTGCATGTCAAAATACCAGATCATATCCTTGGCCCAGTTTGATGAGCGTCGCATACCGCGGATTTCAGTGTCGCTTACAAACTCAATCCATGAATCCACAACAAAATCACGGTGCAACAAGTCGATAATAAGATTGGATGCTTCACTTGCAGGAAATGTATAGCGGTGATATCCAACTCTTTTGGTGGCAGTAAGTTCGGCCAGTACACCGGGTTTATCTAATTTCACGCTGTAATAACCGGCTTCGGCCTTTTCGCTTGCTTTGCTGAAAGGGGAACTGTATTCCGTATTCTTGAATACAGGCTCGCCCACTAACGGCATCACAAGTATATCGCCATAATCACCAACACCGGTACCATTCAAAGCGGTATGCGCAAAACCATACATTACACTATCGGTGAAATGATAGCCTGAACAGCCATCCCAGCCGTCGAGGCGGGTTTGCGGACTTAATTGAACCATACCAAAAGGTACTGTTGCACCGGGATAAGTATGCCCGTGACCGCCAGTCCCAATAAAGGGATCAACATACGAAACAGGCTCACCGGTTTCAGGTTTCGGTTGGCAGCCAATCACTGTAAAAGCTGCAATCAGCGCAAAAATCGGGAATTTTAATTTTCTCATATCAAACTGATTTTGTGATTATTAGCATATTGAACAAAACATTAATTTTTAGAACATTCAGAGTTGCCGTACTGAGGATTCCCTCACAATCAGGCTCACCGGTAAAAAAGCCGACCATTCATGGGGCGCAATTTCCTGTTTATTGATTTGCCTGAGCAACAAGTCAAAGGCCTTTTCGCTGATTTGATCTATGGGTTGCTCTATTGCACTTACCGATGGACGGGTTATGGTGAAATGGGGTACATTGTCAAATCCGATAAGTGCCACTCGTCCGGGAACGGAAATAGAAAATTTTCGCAAATACTGCAGGCAAAGCAAGGTGAGATTATTGTTAAGTGTGAAAATAGCTTCCGGTAAATTCTCTTCCAGATAAAGTTTCCGTAAACTTTCCTTAACGGTTTCCTCTATATTATTGAAAGGTGCCCGTATGATCCACTGAGCGGGTATAGAAATGCCCGCATCGTCAAGCGCCGACTGAAACCCACGGATACGTTCATTGATGGTTGAAATATGCTCAGGGGTAATGGCCAGTGTAGCAATGCGGGAATATCCCTGCGAAAGCAGATGACGGGCTGCAAGGCGGGCCCCGCCAAAATTATCAACAGATACATTGGCTGAGCGCATATCTGTAAAAGAACGGTCGATCAGCACATGAGGCAGGCCTGCGTCAACCAGCTTATTGAAATAGGAAGCATCTTCCATGCTTGAGGAAATGATCAGACCATCTACTTTTCGCGCCCTTAGCAAACGTATCTGAGCCTTCTCTTTCTCAATGTTTTCATCGGTACTGCATATCACCACGCTGTATCCATGCTTCCAGGCATAATCTTCAATTTTTCGGGCAATCCGCGCGTAAAAAAGGTTGGAAATATCGGAAACAATCAAACCAATGGTGTTGGTTTTTCCGGTCCGGAATCCACGGGCCAACGCATTGGGCTGAAAGTTTAATTCCTTCACTTTTTCCCTTACCCGTTTCTGGGTTTCCTGGCTTATTCCCTGCTCATCGGCTTTATCATTTATAACCATGGATACCAGGGTTTTTGAGACCCCAAGTTCCTTTGCAATATCAGATAAGGTTAATTTTTTCGGCATGGCAAGTTTTCCAACAGCAAAGATAGAAATTATTGACTAAAACGGTTTAGCCTTAAAACTATTGCAAAAGCCTTTTTTTGCAATTTAACAAACTATTCCATTTCAGTAATCCTAAATGTCCAGGCATCGTGTCCGGGAATTTCATTGTATTCAATGCCCGAAAGATCTATCATCAGTTTACCGTTTTTATATTCCCAGGGCAGCGCACCTTCACGGCCGAGCAAACTGATGGTTGAGGTTTTGGGCGGAGCAGGAATATCCAATTCCATTTTATCACCCGGCCATTCAAAACTAATGGCATACAAATTACCATGATTGTGTGTATAGGCAATGTGCTGGCGCATAGAACGATAAACTCCCTTCAAACCATCACCATTTCCGGTACTTTTATCCGAAAAAAGATTCTTTTGCGGTACAATTTCTTTAGATAAGGTTTTGCTTTCCCAGTAAACAGCCACTGATGCTGCCAGTTTTCCTTCCTGATACTCAACCCTGATTGGATAACGTTCCCCTTTTTCAAGCCTGATCTTCCCCATATTTTCTGAGCCTGCTTTATCGTGCATTGCTTCTGAATCGGTTCCTTCGCCGGTATGTTCCCATTTATCGAGGATCAACTTATTATCTATGGTCAATTTGATGCCATCATCTGCCTCAACCTCAGCAAAAAAGGTAAATTCACCACTCGCATCAGGTTGGATAAAACCGGTCCATTCCACGGTAAAATTGTCTTCTGTAATTGGGTAACCCGGCGAGTTGCGCACCCAGTTAAAATTTATCTGTGAGTCGGAACGCTCCATTTTTACCGGCTTTTCCTCGCCACTTTTCTGCCATTTGGTGGATTCGTATATGGCCTCACCATTAATCTTTAACCAGCTTCCAAGCGCTTCAATCCTTTCCTGCTGGAGCAAGGGTATTTTCCCATCGGCCGAAGGGCCTACATTAATAATCAAACCGCCACCATAAGCCACGGTGCGTGCAAACAGGTGAATCAGTTCGGTGGAAGTCATGTAGGCTGAAAGTTTTTCATTACGGTTGAGCCCGAATGAACGGCCAAGCCCTCTTACTTCAGCCCAGGGACGATCAGTTTCTAAACCACCCGAACTATATTCAGGGGTTTTAAAGCCGATGTCAGCTCCACCGCCCCAACGGTCATTCACAATGGCATCCGGCCCTACCAATTGATAATACCACGAAATCAGTTCGCGGGCATGCCAGTCTTCAGCCGAATTATACCACTCCCCATCGGTGAAAATAAGATCGGGACGATACGAGCCAACCACTTCCTTAAATTGTGGAATCATGTGCTGTTCAACATAATTGTGAATGGAATCGTGAGGATCCTCATACCAGCGGTGCAAGGGATTTCCCCATTCAGGCAAGGAATAATAAAGGCCAAAACGAATATCCTGCTTTTTTACAGCCGTTGAAAGTTCGCCAACAATATCACGTTTAGGGCCGACCTCAACACTATTCCACCCCGGGGCATATTTGCTGGGCCAAAGGCAGTAACCATCGTGGTGCTTCGACACCAGCACAATATATTTAGCACCGGCATTTTTAAAAATTCCGGCCCATTCATCCGCATCAAAAAGCTCAGCCTTGAGCATAGGGGCAAAATCACGGTAGGTGAAATCCTCACCATAGTTTTGCTTCACAAAATCTACCCTGTCTTTATTCCCTGACCTAAGCCCCAGCAAATACCATTCGGCATACGATTCGGCTCCTCCATAAGAAGGAACGGAATAAACGCCCCAATGAATAAAGATGCCCAGTTTGGCGTCGCTGAACCATTGAGGATAGGGTCTGGCACGCAATTGATCCCAGGTCATTTCCTTATTGTCAGATTGTGCCCGGGATGTGAGAGAAATAAACATCAGAACGATCGCTAATAAAGAAAATAGTATTCTTTGTCTGGTTTTCATATTCACAGGGTTTTACATAATTCGTTAAAGAAATAAGAAGTTCAAGGTTGCCCCCGGCAAAGCTACGTACAAAAAACATCCATCAGCATCTTTTTAATTTAATTTTTTAAGTATTTCATAAAAATCTAAATCTAGTATTATCTTTGCATCTAAATCGGTTTAATAAGGCGATTACACAAACCAAACTTCAACAACATGAAAAACACACACTCCTTTTTGCTGTCTTTTTTGTTAATTGTTGCCGGTTTGCCCGGAATGGCGCAAAAGACTGGCGATATTGTAGAGATTTTTGGCAAGGAAAAAACCAGAAGCATCGATGAAGGTACAATCATACATAATTTTAGCGATGGGCTGGCCCTTCGCAATGGCCATCAGTCCGGTTTAATTCAGGGTTATCGCGACATAGTTTACTGGCAAATGGCTATGGGTAAATTTCACACTCCCGAAGATGGTCAGTTGGTTTCTGAACGCTTTACTGACCAACCCGACACCACATTGCTGAAATGGGCACAGGTAACAGCCGATTCAAACGGGGCTTTTAGTGACAATCTTAAAAATTCCCTGCTTTTCACTACTTTCGATTCACCACAAAGTACCATTGCATTGCTTGATGCAAGTGGACACACCCGAATCTATATTAATGGCGAACCTCATGAAGGTGATCATTACGAATTCGGATACACCCTGATTCCTTTCAGGATGAAGAAAGGCATGAACGAATTTGTTTATACCTATGGCCGATTTTCGAGATATAAATCCAGAATCATCATTCCCCGCAAAGCGGTTTTGTTCACAACCCGCGATATGACACTTCCATCGGTGTTGAGCGATGAAAACAATCCGCGCTGGGCAGCCATAAGGCTGATCAATGCAAGTGAAAAAGCACTAAAAAATTATACGATTGAATGTCTTTTACCTGATGGGGCAACGGCCTCAACCGAAGTCGGGCCAATTGTTTCGCTTACCACACGAAAAGTAAAATTCCAGATACCAGCCTATAAAACGCCACCAACTACAGACACCCTTAATGCCACTATACTCCTCAAGGACAATAAAGGAAAAGAGCTGGACCGCATTAATATTACGCTTCTCGTTAAACAAAGTACCACCTGGAATGAACGCACATTCGTAAGTCAGATTGATGGAAGTGTGCAGTATTTTTCGGTGGCACCATCGCTCACTAAAGCCGATGGACAGGCGCTGGTACTTTCGGTGCACGGTGCATCGGTGGAAGCAAGAAACCAGGCAAGAGCTTACAAGCAAAAAGACTGGGCGCATATTGTTGCGCCAACCAACCGCCGCCCATTTGGCTTTAACTGGGAAGAATGGGGTCGCATGGATGCCCTGGAAGTGCTGGCAGAAGCCAGAAATATTTACAAAACTGATCCTCAGAAAACCTTTTTAACCGGACATTCCATGGGCGGGCATGGCACCTGGTTCCTTGGAGTTACCTATCCCGATTTATGGGGAGCCATTGCCCCGGCAGCCGGATATCCTGACATAACCCGCTACCGAAGGGCAGGTCCGGATAGCACATTAACTTTAAATCCCCACTTTGAAATGATGCAACGTGGCGCATCGGCGGGAAGGGTTTTCGACCTATCTGAAAATTACCTGCAATCGGGTGTTTATGTGCTTCATGGCAGTGCTGATGGTGTGGTTCCGGTGGAGCAGGCAAGGCAAATGAGGGAATTGCTGGGAGGTTTTCACAACAACTTCGCTTATTATGAATATCCCGGTGGCTCGCATTGGTATGGCGATTATAGTGTGGATTGGCCGCCATTATTTGATTTTTTGAAACAGAATCCCAGTCCGGCCACAGCCGAAGTGGACAGCCTATGCTTTACGACTGCAGCACCCATTGTTTCCTCAACAAATTACTGGATCAGGGTAAATCAGCAGGAAAAACAATATCAAACCTCCCGGATTAAAGCCATCCGTAAATCTGATACCGTCTTTATTTCTCCCGTAAACATTTGCAGCATCAGCCTGCTTTTCGGTCAATACAAAATAGATAAACCTTCCACTATTTTCATTGATGGTCAATCCATTGAAGCCATTTCATTGGGAGATATTCATCTGGCAAAAATAGACGGGCGATGGATAGAAATTTCAGCAATCAGCCTTGCCCAAAAACATCCCGGAAGGCAGGGCGGTTTTAAGATGGCCTTTAACCACAATGTGGTTTTTGTTTATGCCACCCACGGAAACAAGACAGAAAATGAATGGTATAAAAACAAGGCCCGTTTTGATGGAGAAACTTTTCTATACCGCGGCAATGGCTCAATAGACATTATCCCGGACCATGAATTTACGCCAGAAAAATATCCCGACAGGAACATTATCATTTATGGAAATGCCGATAACAATAGCGCCTGGAATCAATTGCTTACCCATTGTCCGGTGAAGGTGAACCAAAAAGGGATATTATTTGGCACCAGGAAAATTGAAGGTACAAACCTGGGCACTTATTTCCTCTATCCACGTGCCGATAGCGATACGGCATTGATTGGCGTTGTGGCTGGCAACGGAACTGAGGGTATGAAATCACTTTATGCCAACGATTATTTTTCAGGAATTACCGGATTCCCCGATTTGATGATTTTTGATGTGGACTGGATTAAAGACAATCCCGGGGGTATCCGCGTTTCGGGTTTCTTTGGGAATGACTGGAAAATTGAGACGGGTGATTTTGAACAGTAATGGAATAGCTTATTTTTTAATACATTAACTAACATGCGTAATACAATATTCATTTCACTTTTTATTCTTTTCGCTAACCTGGCGAATGCACAACTTGTACTTTTAAATGAACCTCCCCAAAACTATGTTTGCTATCGTGCCACAGGTGAGATGGAAATTGATGGTGTGCTGAATGAGGAAGACTGGAACAATGCTGACTGGACCGCAACCTTTGTAGATATTGAGGGCGACAAGCAACCATTGCCTTATCATGACACCCGGGTAAAAATGCTGTGGGACGATCAGTATTTATACATTGCTGCACGCCTGGAAGAGCCGCATCTGTGGGCAACCCTAACAGAGCGCGAATCTATTATTTTTTATGATAATGACTTTGAAGTTTTTATGGATCCTGATGGCGACACACATAATTATTATGAGTTTGAAGTCAACGCGCTGGGTACGGAATGGGATTTGCTATTGACAAAACCATATCGTTTTGGCGGCATGGCACTTAGTTCATGGAACTTTGCCGGGATTAAGTGTGGCATACACCTTCAGGGTACACTAAATGACCCCTCGGATATCGATACCTGCTGGACGGTTGAACTGGCGCTGCCCTGGAACAGCCTTCAGGAAACATACACCAAAAACTTAAAACCTGAGACAGGGGATCAATGGAGGATAAACTTTTCAAGGGTGCATTGGAGACTGGATGTTGTGGATGGTAAATACTCCAAAACAATTGATCCTAAAACAGGCAGGTCATTCCCTGAACACAACTGGGTGTGGTCGCCACAACATATTGTCAATATGCACAAACCTGAATATTGGGGCTACGTTCAATTTTCGGATATTGCAGCGGGAGAGAAGAAAGAAAGTTTTGTTAAGGACCCCGATTTTGAAACAAAAGTTATGCTGCGTTGGTTATTTGATGAACAATACCGTTTCATGAGCAAGCACAACAGGTTCGCCTTATCGGCCGCTGAACTTGGTGTTGACGCGCATTTGATGGCAAATAAGGCCGTTACTTTTGATGCTACAAATAAACGGTTCACCCTTTCGGGTGCAGCGAAAGATAAAGGCTTTTTTTGGTATATTTGCGAAGACAGCAGACTTTGGAAAGCAGCCGACGATACTCCAAGGGAGATACTACCGTGATGAAAGCAATTATGATTCTTAAAAGGATTAAAAGATAAGAATGGAACGTAGGAACTTCATCAAACAGATTGGATCAGCGGGGCTTGGACTTGCAGCTTTGCAAGTATCCGCAATGCCCTTTGTTTCTTGGATGAATCCAACCGATATGAAAAAATGGGTTTGGTTGACGCCTGGAAAAGATGTTTCAGCCGAAATCTGGCGATCAAAGTTTGAGATGATGAAGTCGCACGGAGTGGATGGCGTACTTGTTCAGGTTTATTCAAGTCATGAAGCCTTATATCCGTCAGAAAACCTTCCCAATGACTATGATGTGCTCACACCATTGATAAAAATTGGCAAGGAAACGGGCATTGAGGTTCATGCGTGGATGTGGACCATGCCAAACAACAATCCCCACTATATTGAAAATCATCCCGATTGGTATGTTGTAAACCGATTGGGTGAACCTGCCCATACGCATCCGGCTTATGTGGGATATTACCGCTTTATGTGTTCCAACAATCTGGGTGTTCAGGATTTTTTAAGGAATAACGTTCGGGAATTGGCCTCTTTTAATGATCTTTCAGGCGTTCATCTGGATTATATCCGTATGCCGGATGTTATTCTGGCGGAAGGTTTACAACCACAATATAATATTGTACAGGATAAGGAATACCCACAATATGACTACTGCTATTGTGAAACCTGCCGCAAAAAGTTTAAAGAGCAGACCGGACTTGATCCCTTGATAGACATAGCAGAACCCGCTACCCATCCGCTTTGGCGGCAATTCCGGTATGATTCGGTAACCCATCTGGTCAACAATATTCTTGCTCCAGAGATAAAAAATGCAGGGAAGAAATCATCAGCCGCAGTTTTCCCCAACTGGGAAAGCGTGAGACAACAATGGAGCCAATGGACCCTTGATGCCTACTTTCCTATGCTTTACCACAACTTTTACAATGCAAATCCCGAATGGATAGGTGAACAGCTAAAACTTGAAATAGCAGCACAGAAAAATCCAGCCCCCATATATGCAGGATTGTTTGTGCCTGCCCTCACACCATCAGAAATTGAAGAAAGTATTTCAATTGCTGCAGAATCTGGTGCCTCAGGCTTTTCTTTATTCTCATTTAACAGTATTTCGGAAAAGCATTGGAAAGTATTTGATAGAATTTAATGAAAATTAAACGATACCTGAGGATATTTTTTTAATGCGAAGTTCATAAAAATGGTCAAAAAGTAGAGGATTCCATTTTTTTTACTGATTTTCCATTTTTTAATACCTTGTTTATCATTGAATTAACACCTTTTAAAAAGTTTTAATAATTATTTTTAAAAAGTTTGCTAAAACGATTTAATGTTTATTATCTTTGTTTCGTGCATTCAGGCAAAAGTGAGGGTAAATCATCCCAAGCGGCTGCTTTTTTGTATAACCAACACACCTATTCATCTAACCAAAAAGTCAAAATTATGCGAAAATTGTTTTTACTTTTTTGCCTAATGCTGGGATTAACAGGAATCAACCTGTATGGTCAGGATCTCAGTATTACAGGAACTGTAACAAGCCAGGATGACGGACTAAGTCTCCCGGGAGTTACCGTTGCCTTGAAAGGAACCACTACCGGTACCACTACCGATGAGAATGGAAAGTTCAGTCTGCGGGCAAAACCCGGGGACGTACTTGTTTTTTCCTTCATCGGAATGGTTAAGCAGGAAGTTACCGTAGAAAAATCGACTGCACTCAACATTACCATGGCATCAGAGTTTGTAGGACTCGATGAAATTGTTGTTACCGCACTCGGAATTCAACGTGAGAAAAAATCACTGGGTTACGCTTTGCAGGAAGTTAAAGGAGCGGAATTGCTTGAATCGCGCGAAGCCAATGTTGGAAACTCACTTACCGGAAAAGTATCAGGCCTCCAGGTTATCCGTTCAAGCAACGGCCCTGCTGGTTCTTCCAAGATTATCCTCAGGGGACAAAGCTCGCTCACCGGTGACAATCAACCCCTGATTGTTGTCGATGGCTTACCTCTGAACAACTTTACCGGTCGCGAAAACAATGACTACTGGAATCCATCGTTGGATATGGGTAGTGGTATTGCCGACCTGAATCCTGAAGATATCGAAAGCCTTTCAGTACTTAAAGGTGCTTCTGCTGCTGCATTGTACGGCTCAAGGGCCGGTAACGGGGTTATCCTTATTACCACGAAAAAAGGTGTACGTAAACCAGGCCTTGGAATGACTTTTTCCAGCACTTTCGGAACAGAATCCTCCTTTACCCATCCTGAAATGCAGGACAAATTTGGACAGGGAACGGCAGGTGCTTACGACAACCTTACCAACTTAAGCTGGGGACCTGAAATTACAGGTCAAACCGTTGAAAACTGGAACGGCGAGCAGAAACCACTTGCTGCCTATGACAATGTGAAAAACTTTTTTGACAAAGGCACCTCACAAAATTACAATCTCTCTTTTCAACAGGAGTTTAACAATTCCTCGATTTTCACTTCTTTGTCGCGCAGCAACGATAAAAGCATCATTCCAGGGGCTGAGTTAACCAAAACCAATTTAACCACCCGTGCTTTCACACGTTTTGGCAATGATCAAAAATGGTCAATTGATGCTAAAGTTCAATACCTGAATTCTGAAGCCAAAAACAGGCCTCTGCTCGGTCACAACTACCAAAACCCATTCTTCACCATGTATCTGATGCCAAGAAGCCTTGACATTACTGAATTTAAAAACTCAGTAGATGAGAACGGAAAGATGATTTGGTATAACGGTAGCAACCAGATGAATCCTTACTGGACATCGGAATATGCACAAAACACCGATAGCCGCGACCGGTTTTTGCTCTATGCTTCATTAAAACATACCTTCAACAACTGGCTTTCGGCCGAAATCAATGCCGGATCGGACATTTACACGACCAATACAGAATCAAAAAGGTATTCGGGAAGTCCAATACAGCCCACCGGCTCATACGGCCTTGGAAAAGAAACCTTTTACGAGCATAATTTCAGCACATTATTCACCGCACGTAAAGACAATTTATTTTCAAAAGTTGGTGCTTCCGGATCATTGGGTGGTAATATTATGGACCAGGAGTTCTCCAGCCTTCGTTCAAACTCAGGCGACCTCGAAGTGCCCAACCTCTTTGCTTTGAACAACGGCAAAACCAATCCATCCATCAGTGAAGGATTTTATCAGAAACGTATTCTTTCGGCTTATGGAACCCTCCAACTCAACTGGGATGGTTACTTATTTGTTGATGCAACCCTGCGTAATGACTGGTCATCGACTTTGAGCCTTGACAACCGTTCCTTTGCCTATCCATCACTTAGTTCGTCACTTGTTATTACCGATATGTTGGAAAAACTCAATACCAATGTTCCATCATGGTTAACTTTCGCACGTATTCGTGCTTCTGTTGCTAAAGTAGGTAATTCATTGAATCCTTATGAATTATACAATACTTATGGCATAGGTAATGACCCATTGGGCAATACTACAGGTTACACGAATGATATTCTTTTCAATCCTAATGTAGTTAGTGAGTTGATTACTTCACGTGAGATGGGTGCCGATGTGCGTTTCTTCAACAATCGCCTGGGCTTTGATTTTACCTGGTATAAATCAAATGCTACCAACCAGTTGCTCAACCTCCCAATGGATCCGCTTAGTGGTTATCGTTATATGAAAATCAATGCTGGCGACATCCAGAACAAAGGTATTGAGTTGATGGCCCACGTGAACATACTTCAGAATGCAAATGGCTTTAACTGGATGATGCAGGCCAACTATTCGAAAAATAAAAATACCATTGAAAAACTGACAGACGAAATTGAACTCTACCAGATTGGCGGATTCGACAATATGAAGATTATTGCTGAAGCCGGACAGGACTATGGTGTAATCTATGGCACCAGTTTTCTGAGGGTTGAAGATAAGGCAAGCCCCGATTTTGGCAAAATGATTGTTGATGGCAATGGATTCCCACTGGCAAATCCTGATCCTATATCATTTGGAAGTCAGCAACCTGATGCTTTATTAGGTATCACCAACAGCTTCTCATACAAAGGCGCTTCACTCAGTTTCATGTTTGACGGTCGTTTTGGTGGATACATTTTCTCACAAACCAACCAGGCCATGCAATTGGCCGGAACTGCTGCTGTAACAGCTCCTGATGGAAAACGTGAAAACGTGACTGTTAACGCAGTTATTGACAATGGAGATGGCACTTACCGGGTCAATGATGTAGCCATTACACAAGAACAGTACTGGACTTCCGTAGCCGGAACCGGTAACCTTGGTATTACAGAGGCCAACGTTTATGATGCCACAAGTTTTAGGCTCAGGTACATCAACCTTAGCTACAACCTGCCCCGCAACCTACTTTCAAAAACCCCTATTCAGGGTGTTAAGGTTGGTATAACTATGAATAATGTCTGGTTGATCAAGAGCAATCTGAACGGAGTTGATCCTGAAGCAGTTTATGCTACAGGAACCAATGCCCTCGGCTTTGAAAATGCAGCGCCTCCGTCAAACAAGTCATTTTTGTTCAACTTAAGTATATCTTTCTAAAAGCAAATGACCATGAAACGACTCATAAGATTATCTTCAATATTAATTGCTGGCGGCCTGATGTTCACGGCGTGCCAGAAGGATTTCCTGGATGTAAATGTTGACCCCAAGGCGGCTAATGCCGATCAGGTGCAGGTTGAATATTTCATCAACTCATCCATCACGGGAGCTCAACAGAACCCAAACGATGCGGAACGCGCTTTTGTTTTATATTGGAAAAATGCAGCCCGGCAACACAGATCAAACGGTTCACTTGCCTGGGGTGATTACGACGATGGCTGGAGTTCTGATTACTACGGTTCACTTGCGCGTTGGCTCAGAGATGCCACCAATGCCATCAATGTTGCTCAAATAAAAATGGAAAACGGTTCAGATTTGCCCTATACCAACAACATGATGCAGGTCGCACGCATCTGGAGGGCTTACCTGATGAGCGAATTTGCCGACAATTTTGGGCCTATGCCTATTGATGGTTTCCAGGGTGAGAATCCGGATTTCAAGGATCAGAAAACGGTTTATGAGTTTATGCTCAGTGAACTAAAAGACGCTTCCTCCAAAATTAACCCGGAAATTACTTCGCCAGATGCTGCACGATTTGACAAAGCTTTCGGGTTTGATTACTCCAAATGGATAAAATATGCCAATTCCATGAGAATGAGGTTAGCCATGAGGTTGTCACAGGTTGAGCCAGCTTTTGCTAAAACCGAATTTGAAGCTGCTGCTTCAGGTAATAACATTATCCTGACCTCCGATCAAGCTTTCAAAGTAGCCGAAAGAGATGGCGGATGGGATGATCTTTCACCTGTAATGTCAAGGGAATGGAACTCACAACCACTCTCCAGCACCATGCGCAATTTATACGTAGGTTTGGGTGGAGTGCCTTCAGCCGACCAGCTTCCTGCTGACATTCAATCCCACGTTAAACCGGCCAATTATTTAGGCATCCGATATGAAAACCATTTTGCAACTGTTACTAATGACCCAGCTGCAGGCTTTTGGTTTGACGGCGTTCCCAATACCATCGACCCCAGGGCATACAAAGCATTCATCCTTCCGGGATGGTTTGACAACCCGGGTTTTTGCACCTTCCCATCATGGACACAGGATGCAATCAACACCGAACGCGACCTGATTAAGCTCGACAGCGACGAGCCAATGGTAACCATTAATGCTGCATACACGTTCAATGCATTTGCACTTGGCGATTGGGGTGAAAAAAGCCCTAAAAACAAGGTTGCTACTTACATTGGAACACTGCCCCGTATGACTCAAAAATACAGAAGTGCCAGTGAACGCGTATTCTTTGGCCCATGGGAAACTTACTTCCTGCTTGCCGAAGCTTCAGTAAGAGGCTGGGCTACTCCAGTAGATGGCAAAACAGCTTATGAAAGTGGTATTGCCGAAAGCTTTAAATTCTTTGGTGTTGAGGAATACATAGGACAGTACCTGAGTTCCGATGCCTACAACCAAACCGGAACCTCCGTAGCATGGGACCATGTAGCTGAACCGCCTGCAAGTGTTGACATGTCATACGTAAATGGTTATACTATGCAACCCGGAACATGGTCCTTCACTTATCCAAAAAACACTTTGTATGAAAACGGAACTGTTAACAATGATCATCTTACCAAGATCATCACACAGAAATATCTTGCACAGTTCCCATGGTTGCCACTGGAAGCATGGAACGATCAACGCAGGTTGGGTTTACCATTCTTTGAGAACCCTTCCATTGAATTGCCCATTCAAACGCTACCCGACCTGAACACCGGCAACTATATGACAAGCAAGGTGTCTTTCTTCCCTCAACGCATAAAATACCCATCAAGCCTGGAAAATAGTAACCCTGCAGGCTATCAGCAAGCTGTTGGTTTCCTTGGCGGATCAGATGCAGTACTTACCCCATTATGGTGGGCAAAAAAATAACAATTCTTTAACAGGAAGGCCGACAAAGGTCGGTCTTCCTGTTCTTTTCTTACTAAAGTAATCAAAATGGAAGTTAGGAATTGGTAATTTTCATTTTTAAAATACTAGTCATGACAATGGTTGGTTGGTTAATTGGTTAGTTGAAAAAGCAGGGTTGTCGTTGACACCCTGCTTTTAAAATAATATCAGCCTACAGTCATCCCACTTTACAAGAATCAAACCCACAAGATTTTTAAAAATTCAACAAACAATCGTCACATGGAATACCAGACCCTATCAAAAGTCGAAAACGCCTTTGCACAAATATCTGGAATAGAAAAGGTAAGTACCCGCTTACCTTATATTATCACCGAGAATTTTCCAACCCTGGGATTGCTCACTTCGCTGCGTTTTTTAGAATGGGTTTCTGAGAATCCTGAAGGTGTTATCAGCCTTCCGACCGGTAAAACGCCGGAATATTTTATAAAATACACCCATTACCTGCTCGAAAGCTGGGAAAAACCTGAAACCCAGAGACTATTGAAAAGTTATGGTTTGGGTGAAATGAAGAAACCCAACCTTAAAGGCCTTCAATTTGTTCAAATTGATGAATTCTACCCAATATCACCCAAGCAGCACAATTCGTTTTATAACTATGTTTCGGAATTCTATATTAAGGGGTTTGGACTTGACCCTGCACGTGCATTACTGATTAATCCTGATGAGATTGAGTTGGTAGATGGCAAGACGTATCAGGAAATCTTCCCAGATTATGAAATAGACCTCACGCTGAGGTATCGTGAGGCTAAAACCGAAGACGAAGCATTGAAAAAAGCGGCTATTTTCCAAATCGACAACTGGTGCTCACAATACGAGCAAAAAATCAGGGATAAAGGTGGAATTGGATTCTTTTTGGGTGGCATTGGCCCTGATGGACACATTGCATTCAATACGCGTGGCTCAGAGTTATTTTGCAATACCCGCCTCACGCAAACCAACTTTGAAACTCAGGCTGTAGCTGCAGGCGACCTTGGAGGCATTGAAATTTCGAGAACCCGTTTGGTGATAACCATTGGATTGGGCACCATAACCTATAACCCCAATGCAGTTGCCATTATTTTTGCTGCCGGCGAAGCCAAGGCTGATATTGTGAAAGCTGCGCTCGAACACGAAATAAGCACGCTCTATCCCGCCACCGTACTTCACAGGCTTAAAAACGCCCGTTTTTACCTCACGGCAGGAGCCGCATGTCGCCTGGATGACTCGGTAGAAAGATATTATAAAAATGGCGCCTGGAGCGATGAAAAAACCCAAAGGGCAGTGATTGACCTGTGTATCAAACTTAATAAATATGGGCATCACCTTACTCTTGAAGATCTCAAGAGTGATCCCTGGTGCAGCATGATTCCAAATTTAAATGAGCAAACCCCGGCTGTGGTAAGTGATGCAATTAAAGCCAAACTGGAGCGTGGAATGCTAGGAGATACGAATCAGGTAATATACCATACCGGCCCCCATCATGATGATATTATGCTTGGCATTATGCCTTACACCATTCGTCAACTCAGGCCTACTTCCAACGATGTGCATTTTGCAGTAATGACCTCCGGATTTACTGCAGTTACCAATCATTTTTTGATCAGCGTAATTGAAGAAGCATTACAGTTGATGGAAGATGATCAAATCCAGATGATACATTACCCGGATTTCTTCAAGCAAGGCTATGCTTTCAAGTGGGACAAGGATGTTTATCATTTTCTTGACAATGTGGCAAAAAACAATGATTCTGAGAAACGCCGCGGTCTCTGCCACAGGTTGATCAGAGCCATTGTTGTTACCTGGAAAGTGGCCGACCGTTACGAACTGAAAAAGGTACTGACCGATGTAAATGAAGAATTAAAATCAAGTTACGCCGGAAGCAAAAACCCGCCCGAGATTCAAAAACTCAAAGGTATGTTGCGCGAGTTCGAGGAAGAGTTGGTTTGGGCCTACTATGGAGTTCAGGTAAGTAATGTACACCACCTCAGACTGGGATTCTATAAGGGTGAAATATTTACCGAAAACCCTGAGAAAGACAGGGATATGCTGCCCATCCTGGACCAGTTGAAAACAATAAAACCGAACATTATCAGCCTGGCTCTCGATCCTGAAGGCAGCGGTCCCGACACCCACTATAAAGTGCTGCAAGCCATAGCCGGCGCAGTAAAAGAGTGGAGCCACGATACCGATCTGTCAAAACTGCGGATATTGGGCTACCGCAACGTGTGGTATAAATTTCACCCTGCTGATGCCAACCTGATTGTGCCGGTTTCGCTAAATTCGCTGGCAGTGCTGGATAAATCATTCAAAGAAAGCTATCTCAGCCAGGTTAATGCTTCATTCCCCAGTTTTGAATATGATGGCCCGTTCAGCGAACTGACCCAAAAAACCTGGGTAAAACAGCTCAAACAGATACAATTGCTGCTGGGCAAGAACTACTTCTACGAAAATGACAATGCCATGCTCAGGGCAACCCACGGATTGGTTTACATAAAAGAGATGGATGTGGATGCATTTGTGGCTATCGCTGATGAATTGAAAAATCTGTCGGAAGGTACCCCGTTTTAGCACAAACAGAAAACAACTCCTGTTCGTAAAGTTCAGGATCACCACTTTTAACACCCCCCGGAAATTACCATTTACGAAAGTAAATCAGCAACCCGGGGGGTGTTTGTTTTGTGTTAGATTAAGCTTCTAGCCGTTGGTATAGATAACAATAGTTATTCCTCAAGAGATATAGCACCCTGGAATGCAAATATTTATCCGATTGGTATATCTTAAATATAGTGGTAGGTCCTGGAAGCGTTCTGCTAAAAAAGGGGATAAATTTCTTGAATAGTATGTAATAAGTTGAATATCTACCCAGCAAGGTAAAATAATAAGCGGTTTCCCGGAAAGGGTTACCATCCCTCCTGACTGTCAAACGAGATATAATTCAATAAAATCAGTTTAGTCAGACAGGCCCTTTATTTCCCGAGGATGTTATCCCATGCAAATTGGTCCTTTTCTTATCAGAGAAAATAAAGTGACGTTGTATAAAAGCTTTGTAACTTAATGTCAGCCCTGGGCAATTTTACAAAAATCCCAAATCAAGCATGGCTTCTTCTGACATCATGTCCTTGTCCCAGGGCGGTTCAAAGGTTAGTTCAATTTCGCAACCCTTAAGTCCTTCAAGGGATGAAACAGTTTCCTTAACCTCCACGGGAAGTGATTCTGCCACCGGGCAATTGGGCGCGGTAAGTGTCATGGTGATGTGGGCAATGGATTTATCATCAATGCTAATGTTGTAAATCAGCCCGAGATCGTAAATATTCACCGGAATTTCAGGGTCAAAAACCGTTTTTAGTTTTTCTATAATTTTATCGCCAAGGGCGAGTGTTTTTTCGTGGTCCATCATGGCAAAAATGTTTTTCAGGCGCTGAGTAAAATGCAAAAATTATCAGAATCAGAAGCGCTTATTGACCCAAGCTCTGTTTGGTTTTAAAGGCGAGCGCATAGATTTTTATTTGTTTTATCATCGACAACATTCCGTTGCTGCGGGTGGGCGATAAATGCTGGGTAAGGCCAATTTCCGATAGAAATTCAGTGGATGAATCAAGTATTTCCTGGGGTGAATGGTCAGAAAAGGCACGAATAAGCAGGTTTGCGATACCTTTGGTAATCACTGCATCACTATCGGCGGTGAAATGAATGAGTTTCCCATCAAAATCGGCATGTAGCCAAACCCGCGACTGACAACCCTGAATGAGGTTATTCTCCACCTTATTTTTCTCATCAATCATCGGAAGCGACTTACCCAATTCAATCAGGTAGTTGTATTTATCCATCCAGTCCTCGAAAATGTCAAATTCGCTTACAATATTGCTGGTCGTTTCTTCTATTTTCATCACAAGTCAATTCAAAATTCAGTTACAAAAACATGGCTTTAACTTTCACAATGGCTTCCATCAGGCGATCAATTTCTTCTTTTGTATTGTAAAAAGCAAACGAAGCCCTGATGGTTCCCGGCAAACCCAATCCATCCATCAAAGGTTGTGCACAGTGTGTTCCGGTGCGCACCGCGATTCCGAACTGATCGATAATGGTACCAGCATCATAGGGATGAATGTCATCGATCATGAATGAAATAAGACTGGCTTTTTCAGGTGCCTGCCCAATAATCCTGATAAGCGGATCAGCCTGAAAGCGTTCGGTAGCATAGCGCAACAATTCATGTTCCCACGCTGCAATCGCCTCAATGCCAATGGAATTAATATAATCAAGAGCTACGCCGAATGCAATGGCATCGCCAACATTAGGTGTACCTGCCTCAAACTTGAAAGGCAACTCGTTGTAGGTGGTTTTTTCGAAGGTAACATTCTGTATCATCTCCCCTCCCCCCTGATATGGAGGCATGGCATTAAGAACGGACTCCTTCCCGAAAAGGCCGCCAATACCCATGGGTCCGTAAACTTTGTGCGCGGAAAACGTGTAGAAATCGCAATCTATATCCTGTACATCAACCTTCATGTGCGATAAAGCCTGTGCGCCGTCAATCAGCACCACAATTCCCTTTTTGTGAGCCAGTCGAGTGATTTCCTTCACGGGATTGATGGTTCCGAGTGTATTGGAAATATGCGCCAAAGCCAACAGTTTGGTTTTAGGGGTCATTAAAGCTTCCAATTCTTCAAGATTGAGTGAGCCATCCTCTTGCAGGGGACAAACCTTCAACTTTGCCTCTTTTTCCTCACAAAGCATTTGCCAGGGCACAATATTGGAATGATGTTCAAGGGCTGTAATCAGAATTTCGTCGCCAGCACTGACATTTTTTCTTCCCCATGAACTGGCCACCAGATTAATGGCCTCAGTACAACCACGGGTAAAAATAATTTCATGGCTATACTTCGCATTTATATAGGCCCTCAACTTCCCCCTGGCTTCTTCAAAGGCAGTGGTAGCCTCCTGACTCAATAAATGTACTCCACGATGAACATTGGAATTCAATTCCGAGTAATAGCTCACCAGGGCATCAATAACAGCTTGTGGTTTTTGGGTGGTAGCGGCATTATCGAAATAAACCAGGGGCTTGTTGTGCACTTTCCGGCTCAGAATAGGAAATTCCTGCCTGATTTTTTCAAGGTTGAATGCAGGTAAGGCTATTTCCGGTTTCGTGTTCATGGCAGCGGGGTTCAATTAATCTCAGGGCATTGGAATGGGGGTTAATTTTCAGAAGAATCAAATCTTAGTCATATCAATCTCAAAAGCCACTTTTTGTTCACGTGAATTACAATGCAACACACATTGTTCGCAAATAGAAAGTTCTCCCCGCAAACGTTTTTTTACCAAATCATCAATCCTAGCCTGCAACTGAGGGATGGAAATCTTGTTTACGATTTCGGCTGCAAACGCATACATCAGCAACATGCGGGCATTATCCATGCCTATGCCACGGGAGCGTAAGTAAAACATGGCTTCACTATCAAGTTGACCAACGGTTGCACCATGGCTGCATTTTACATCGTCGGCATAAATTTCCAGGAATGGCTTGGTATCAATAACAGCTTTGTCGGAAATCAATATATTTTTGTTGCTTTGGAATGCATTGGTTCGTTGTGCATCCTGGCGTACCAGAATGTGGCCATTGAACACACCACTGGCCTGGTCGTCAAGTATCCCCTTGAACAATTCGTTGCTTGTACAATCAGGAACAGCATGATCAACAAACACCTGATTGTCAACATGCTGATTGCGATCCATCAGATAAACACCCAGAATATCGGCATGGCTTCCGCGTCCGTTTAATCGCACATTGGCTTCATTACGGATCAATCCCCCATTCAGGCTGATGGCATTGGTGGAAAGGTTGGCGCCTGCTTCAAGATGAAAGTAAATATTGTTGATGAGCGCAGAGCGATCGTTTTTATTCTGAAGTTTATAATGATCGAGGGTGGCGTTTTCATCCAGAAAAACCTCGGTAACCGAGTTGATAAAACCAACATGATCATCCACTGAATCATCGCACTGAACCAGGCTCAGGTTGCTGTTTCGACCGACAATAACTAAATTACGGGGTTGCAAAAATACACTATCGGGTGAATGTATCAGGTTCACCATTTGGACAATTTCGTCAACCACAACATTGTCGGGAACATAAATAAACACCCCGTCCTGTGCAAAAGCGGTATTAAGGGCAGTTAGGCTATTTTCAGTAAAAGGCGCATATTGGCCATAATGTTTTTCAAGAATATCGCGGTGCCGGGTAAAAGCTTCGGCCATGCTGCAAACAATAACACCCTGATTGGACTGGGGCATTTTAATTCCCCTATCCACAAAATAGCCATTGAGCTGTGCAACCATATGGGTATTAAAACCCGGAACATCACACCTGAATATCTCCTCAAAGTCAACATCGCTGGTATCCTGGTCGAGCGGTATGGCAAAATTATGATTCAGCACGCTACTCAAATCCGTGTTTCTCCATTTCTCCAGCTTCGTGTGCGGGAATCCCAAACTTGCGAAAATAGCAATGGCCTCACTCCGCATTTTGGCAATGGCAGGCGAATCATTACGGGTGATGCTTTCAACATTCTCGTTAAAAACATTCAGTAATGCTTCTTTTGTGTTATAATTGGTTGTTAATCCATCCATAATTTGATTTTTCAAAAAAGAAAAAGAAGAAGAGAAAAAGAAATTTCTAATTTCAAATTTCTAATACTGATCCCGGTAACTGACTATCGGGACTAATTTCTAACCAGCCTAAATGCTGGAAGGTTTATAATTTCTAACAAATTCAATTCTAAATCCAACAGGGTTTAACGAGATTCTTCAACGAAAAATTCGCGAATTATCCCGACAACCGACTAACCGACTAACGACTAATCGACTATCCTCCCATCTCTGCCTTAATCCATTCATACCCTTTTTCTTCCAGTTCAAGAGCTAGTTCTTTACCTCCAGAGCGAACAATGCGACCATCAAAAAGAACATGTACAACATCGGGAACGATATAATCCAACAATCGCTGGTAGTGTGTAATTACCAGGAATGCATTGTCGGGACGGCGCAACTTATTCACACCATTGGCCACAATCTTGAGGGCATCAATGTCGAGGCCAGAATCGGTTTCATCCAGAATAGCCAGTCCGGGTTCGAGCATAGCCATCTGAAAAATTTCATTTTTCTTTTTCTCACCACCTGAGAAACCTTCGTTTACTGAACGATTGGCAAGCTTGGCCTGTATTTCGAGCATGCGCTTTTTTTCTTCCATCTTTGCCAGAAACTCGTTTGCCGGCATGGGATCCAGACCACGGTATTTGCGTTGCTCATTCACTGCAGTGCGCATGAAGTTGGTGATGCTTACACCGGGAATTTCAACAGGATATTGAAATCCGAGGAAAATACCTTCACTGGCACGGTCTTCCACTGACATATCCAGAAGGTTCTTGCCTTTGTATAGCACTTCGCCTTCAGTTACATCAAAAATGTCGCGCCCTGCAATCACTGATGCAAGGGTGCTCTTGCCGGTGCCATTTGGCCCCATAATGGCATGAACTTCACCTTCACGTACTTCCAGATTCACTCCCTTGAGAATTTCCTTACCATTGATTGAAACCCGTAGGTTTTTTATACTTAACATAATGTTGTATTGTTTCTTGTTTCGTTTTCTTTTAAGGGACGAAGGACGAAAGGGATGTAAGGATTAAGAAATTTCTAATTTCTAACCTCCAACATCGTTCATCATTCATCATTCACGACATTGATTTACCGGGAAAATTCGTGAATTTTCCCAACTTCTTACTGCCGACTTACCGACTAACGACTAATCGACTAAATAACTACTACCCTACACTTCCTTCCAGACTTATGCTTAACAATTTTTGTGCTTCAACGGCAAATTCCATGGGCAATTGTTTGAGCACTTCGCGGGCATAGCCATTAACAATCAGGCCAATGGCGCTTTCTGTACTTATGCCGCGTTGATTGCAATAAAACAACTGATCATCCGATATTTTTGAGGTCGTAGCTTCATGTTCAACAATAGAGGTCTTATTTTCTGTTTTGATGTATGGGAAAGTATGTGCACCACATCTGTCGCCAAGCAACAAGGAGTCACACTGCGAAAAGTTCCTTGAATTTTCAGCCCTTTTTGTCATTTTAACCAACCCACGGTAGCTGTTGCTGCTGTGGCCTGCAGAAATCCCTTTGGAGATGATGGTACTTTTAGTGTTTTTGCCCAAATGTATCATCTTACTTCCGGTATCGGCCTGTTGATAATTGTTGGTTACAGCTACTGAGTAGAATTCGCCAACCGAGTGGTCGCCCATCAACACAACGCTGGGATACTTCCAGGTAATGGCGGAGCCGGTTTCAACCTGTGTCCACGATATTTTTGAGTTATTTCCCTTGCAAATGCCCCGCTTGGTAACGAAATTATAAATTCCGCCTTCTCCCTTTTTATTTCCCGGATACCAGTTCTGAACCGTTGAATATTTTACTTCAGCATCTTTAAGTGCAATAATTTCAACAATCGCAGCATGAAGCTGATTTTCATCGCGCATAGGAGCGGTACAGCCTTCCATATAGCTCACATAGCTTCCTTCATCGCCAATAATCAGCGTGCGCTCAAACTGGCCTGTGTTGGCTGCATTGATCCTAAAATAGGTGGATAGCTCTATGGGACAACGAACCCCTTTGGGGATGTAACAAAACGAACCATCACTGAATACCGCTGAATTGAGGGCTGCAAAGTAATTGTCGTTTGAAGACACCACAGTTCCAAGGTATTGCTTTACCAATTCGGGGACTTTTTGAACGGCCTCACTAAAAGAACAAAATATAATACCCTGCTTTTCAAGCGTTTCGGAAAATGTTGTTTTTACCGAAACGGAATCAATCACTGCATCTACGGCTACACCTGAAAGACGCTTTTGCTCTTCGAGTGAAATGCCCAGTTTATTGAATGTTTCAATTAATTCAGGATCTACTTCATCGAGATTAGCCAGCTCCTTCTTCCTTTTCGGGGCGGCATAGTAAATAATATCCTGATAATTGATGGGCGGATGATGCAGATGCGCCCAGGTTGGCTCTGTCATTCCCAACCACTTTTTAAAGGCCTCCAAACGGTAGTTCAACAGCCATTCCGGCTCATTTTTTTTGGCTGATATAAAACGGACGGTATCCTCCGACAAGCCCCTTGGGGCTGTATCCATCTCAATATCAGTGTAAAATCCGTATTTGTATTCGCCTTGGGTAACTTCGTCAAGTATGTTGTTAGGGTCTTTTTCCATTTCCCTTATTGTCTTATTTGAGTACTTAATTAGATTAAATTAAGATAGGCTGCAAAGATAGCATTTTGAGCCTTATCTATGTAATTTCATGGGTGGTAATTTACCATAAACTATCGAAGATATAAGCAAAACCTAATCACTGTCAGTGTTAACAAACGACAGGTGCAGTTGTTGCAAAGAGAAGATAAAGGATAGTATTCTATTGCAGAATGAAAGGGCTTTAAGTCTGTCAATGATAAAACTTCGCTATTTCACAAAGAGTTCAATGGCAAATGCAGTCTCACATTCATTAAAATGCTTCTATGTTAGCCAGCTTTTGGGTATGTTCTGAGACAACCATGCGCTGTTCATTTATTTTTATACCCAATTCATCCTGTTTGGACTGGTTAACCGGCAAAGCGTTGTTGTTTTCTTCAATTACCGTTTTTGATTTGCCTATTTTCGATTCCGATGAGGCAATTTCCTTCTCAAGACTTTTCTTCTGCTTCTCGAGTGATTTTATTTCCGACTCCAAAGCCTTCTTTGCATCCGGGCTTACACTAAGCAATTCATTATTTTTTGCATCAAGCGAAGCACTGGTTTCTTTGAGTTGATTTTCTGCGGTAGCAATTTTATAGGTCTCTTCCGAAATGGTTGTATTGGATGACTCTATCCCCTTCTCCATTTTTTCCTGCTCTTTTCTTAAAGTCGAAAAGTCTTTTTCCATTTCCTTAAGCTCTTTTTCCCGAGCCGAGAGTTGGTCTTTAGCAACGGTAATGTATTGATCCTTCGAAAATTGTTTTAGCAAACTTTTTAAGTTCTCATATTCCGGGGTGCCGGGAACAGCAAAAACGTCCCTCGTAAGTTCAACTGCAGCAAAAAGCCTGACGAGAGAATCCTGCCCGTTTACCAAGCTAAAAATATTTATAGTAGCACCTGAAATGTCCTTTATCATTGCCCCAAAAATGGTAATTTCATTATTATTTACCAGGGCTTTGGATTTTGAACCTTTTTCGATCGATTTTTTCCAGTCTTTCGAAACTGTCCCCAAATCGGCTTCGGGAATAGTGACCCATACGCCCGGACATTGTGAGTTACCAAACTTTACTTCATCGTCAGTAAATTCAATGGGTTTTTGAGCACTTAGCATTACCGAGCCCATTAAAAATAAAAATGCAGTTAGAATGATGTTTTTCATAGAATACGTTTTGAGAGATTTTTTACTTAACCCTAAACCTCCTTGAAATGGAAATGTTCAGATTTGAATAATGAAGTAAAAATAAAGATTATTGTTTTATGGTGCTCCAAAATCTTTTCAATTAAATACGTCAGTAGGCTTTGAAACCTCTGAATTATTTCCCCCGGCATTACAGACCTGACAGATAAATAGCAAATCCAACCAAAACAGTGTATTTTTGAATTCAGAAACTTAGAATTCTTTTTTGAAAATAGTTATGCGCTCCACGTCCCGCCTCATTTCCCTTGATGCCCTTCGCGGCCTCACCATCGCTGCCATGATTTTGGTGAATTCTCCCGGAAGCTGGTCTCACATTTACGCACCTTTTGAGCACAAACCCTGGAATGGCATCACCCCAACCGACCTGATTTTCCCGTTCTTTTTATTTATTGTCGGTGTTTCCATTGTGCTGGCCTATGGCCGGGGATTGAAACCAGGGACAACAAGAAAAGATGCAGTCCGCAAAATTTTATGGCGGGCACTCAAAATATTTATTGTAGGTATTTTGCTTAACCTTTACCCCTGGTTCAACTTTGAGGAACTTCGGGTAGCCGGTGTTTTACAGCGGATTGCTATTGTTTTCGCCGCGTGCGGACTGGCTTTTCTCTATCTGGATTTCACCAAACAAGTAATACTGGGTGTAATTTTATTGATTGGTTATTGGGTTGTTATGACGCTATTACCAACACCCGGTTATGGTCAACCCATGCTTGAGCCCGGTGCTAACCTTGCGGCCTGGGTGGATTCATGGCCACTTCCGGGCCGCATGTGGCAACAAACCTGGGATCCCGAAGGTTTATTCAGTACCATTCCGGCCATAGCTACCGGCATCAGCGGAATGGTTGCCGGTAAATTGCTCATATGTGAGCATGCTCTGGAAAAAAAGATTAAACTCCTTTTGTTGGGAGGACTCATTTCCCTGGCTGTTGGCTACCTTTGGAGCCTACACTTTCCGCTAAATAAAAACCTGTGGACAAGCTCATATGTCTTGGTTACATCAGGTTATGCAACAGTTGTCCTTTCCATTTTCATGTACCTGATAGATAAAAAAGGCAATGAAAAAATAGCGCGGCCTTTTGTCATCTTTGGCTCCAATGCCATCACAGTTTATGTACTGGCATGGGTGGCAGCTTTTCTATTCGATAGCGTAAATATTGGAGGATCAAGTATTCAGACCCACTTTATGGATTTGTTTATTAACCAGGGCTTTGAGCCGAAATTAGCCAGTTTATCATATGCCTTTTTATACATTGCATTGATGTATGTGCCGGCATGGTTGCTTTACAGGAAAAAGATATTTATAAAGTTGTAACGTTTATAACTTCACAGAATTAGTCTTTCGGACTGAAAAAAGAAAAGCAAAAATTCATTGACATCTTTGTTATTCGGTCGTATCTTTAGCTGGAATAATAGATTCAAATTATTCATAGTTGTAAATAACTCAATTGCCACCATAATGAAAGAGGCGCTTATCATTCTTTTTGCAATTTCCAGCCTATGGACTACTGCACAAAATTATCCGCTGTTTAACAGCACTTCAAAGAAAGTCTTTACCGAATTTCCAGATGCGGATTCTACCTATAGCCTTGCTTTTGATACGGTGGTTGCGATAGGAAGCGATTCGGTTTACTATCCATACTTTGGAGTAGAAAATTACTATATAACATCTGAAAATTGTCAATTCTGGGGGCCACCTGATTGCCGTCCACAAATAAAACCAATCTGGATTGGCCAAAAGATTATTTATGGCAATGAAAATAAATATTGGTTTTTCAACAATCAGGGCGACACCCTGAAATTCAACATCGGCATACAGACAGGAGAAACCTCTCTTTTTTATGAAGATGGCAGCCAGCGATTTCATATTTTCAGTGAAGGCGCAGATACATTGACCGTTATCGGATTGGTTGACAGCGTTAAGACTTATAGAATTCTTCATACCGATCTTCAGGGCAATACCATTAATTCTACTTTGAATAACCAGGTAATCATGATTGGTAAGAATATAGGTCTGCTAAGGTTTTTTCAGGTGGATCTGTTTCCTGAATTGCTGAAACCGCTAGTTATCCTTGGCAATTCCTCGCCCGAAGCAGGAATGTATAAATTAACCAATGCCATGATTTACGACCATCAGCCGGGTGATGAAATTGAGTATTTCGATTCTTACTCCCGGCCTTCAGGGCCTCCCTGGCAAAATTACCAGCGTTATATAAAACATACTTTTCTTTCGCGAAACGAATCAGATAACACCATTTCATATCAGGTAGCCCGTTTCACCTTTTATCAGGATTCACTCTATGGTGTTGCTGATACCATACAACTTGATTATCAGAAAGAGGAAGTTTTAGCACAAATACCCTACGATAAACCCGGCACAAACTGGATTCTTGAAAGCAGAAGTTTATACCTTGATTCTTATTGGGACCTTCCACTCTGGTCATATCGCATTGCTCCAGAACATCTCGTATATTGTGAGGCCGAAAACTGCTGGGGGCAATATGATTCTCAGGGTCCTCCACAGGAAGCAGATGATATTTATACGCTGGGTTTGGGAATTTATCTGCACAGTGGCTGGCAAATTGGCCCGCCACCCAATGGTTATGGGTTCTCAAAAAGGATTATTTATTTCAAAAAAAATGGCGTCAGCTATGGAAATGAGGTTATGGTTGGAATTCAACAGTATCCGTTGTCAGGGAAAATGAAGATTTCACCCAATCCCGCATCTGATAAGTTGTTTATAAAAACAGATATGCCTGAGAAAAAAACTGTTCAGGTCTTTACTATCAATGGAGCATTGCTGATGGAAAATACCATTCAAAGCCAGTATGATGTTATAGATATTTCCCGGTTAAAATCAGGATTTTATCTGGTAAAAGTGATTGGAAACAGAACAATGGCAATTCAAAAGTTCATTAAAAACTAAGTTTCAACTCACCAAAGATTTGAGCTATGTACAAAATTATCAGCGTTTTAATCTTGACTGCATTCAGTTTTGGCGTGAATGCTCAGCAGTATTTCCCGTTTGTTGAAGAGGGTAAAACATGGGCTGAACTCAATATTTTTCAAACGCCTATTCCCACGTACCCCATAAGATACACCACCACAAGCTTTATGCTTGAAGGTGACACCCTCATAAATGACAAAATATGGAAAAAGTATTATACGACCAGAAAGGACCCTCAATTGGGCAACTGGATTTTTGATTATAATTTTATCCGTGAAGAAGACCAAAAGGTTTACCAGTATTTCGATATCATTACCGATGTAAAATTGCTGTATGATTTTTCATTGAATTTATGGGATTCACTTTTCATTGAAGATGAAGGGGGATTTGATTACTGGATTCATGTAGTAAATGTTGATTCAGTGGATATCAACGGCACCTTCCGAAAGCGCATTCAATTCGGCGACCCGGCAGAAACCTGGATTGAAGGATTGGGCAGCACCTATTGCCCGTTTGATCCGATTTACGGCCAATTCCTGATAGGAGGAGGCACTTATTCCCTTTTGTGTGTAAGCGACCCGGATGGCAAGGTTTATCAGAATCCAATATACCATTCCTGTTTCATTGATAGCCTTTTTTACACATCAGTTTATACCAGCGATAAGTTGAGTTATGAAGTTAACATCATCCGGAATGCTTCTCAAAATGAAACGAGGGTACAAATATCCGGACCCGGGGGAGTATTCACAATTTATCAGTTATTTACCATTAATGGGATGTTGGTCAGGCAGGAAAAAGTCCCGGGGAATGATTTTTTGTTGAATACCAATGGACTGAATCCGGGAATTTATTTAATGAGATTGGTCGGGAATAAAACAACCTACAATGCAAAGGTTGAAATAATCAATTAAATGAATTTCAGTAAATACTTCGTTGCGGAACCGACTTCCGTATTTAATCACATCGTTTGCCCGAATACATTTTTCTGAATCCACGATTTATTCATTTCGGGTATTGACCTGAATAAGGCTGAAGGAAGGAATCAGATAAATGTTTACAGCATAGCAATTATAAACAAATGAGCATCTGGGTTAAAATAGGCATCTTATTAATCGTCCTGCATTTAATTGTAGGATTTGGCTGGCTGATTTATAAATTAGCCCCACGGAGAAAGAAAAAATAGCTTCTATTCCTGACAAATAATTACAAAGATTCTGTGCTCTCATACCGAATATTTGGATCGTATTCAGAAAATTAGGCCTAATTTACTGATTATAATCCGAATATTAGGCCTGTAATTTGGAATTTGGGTATTTTGACATTATCTTTGTTCAAAATAAAACGCCATGATTAAACGTGTTTTACTGGACAAGATAGCCGCCCAATGCTTCAACAACAAGGTAATCCTGTTATTGGGTGCACGGCAGGTAGGGAAAACTACCTTATTGAAAAGTCTTGTGGAATCCCTAAAAGTTGAAACCAGGTGGCTAAACGCTGATGAAGCTGATATTTATACCGAGCTAACTTCGGCCAATACCAGCACTGCATTGCTACAACTTATTGGTCCCGAAACCAAATTAGTCATCATAGATGAAGCCCAACAAATTGCAGACATTGGCTTAAAGCTGAAGCTATTGCACGACAATAAGCCTGAATTGCAGATTATTGCTACCGGTTCTTCTTCCTTTGATTTGCTCAATCGCACCAATGAACCGTTAACAGGGAGAAAACGCACTTTTTATCTTTATCCCATCAGTTATCAGGAGTTGATAAATAACACCAACCTACAGGAAGCCAAACGCACCCTGGATGCACGGTTAATCTTCGGTTCATATCCTGAAGTGATCAACAATCCCGGAAAGGAAAAGAATGTGTTGATCGAAATTGCACAGAGCTACCTGTATAAGGATATCCTTCAACTTGACGGAATCAGAAAATCAAGTCATCTTGAAAAGCTGCTGCAAGCATTGGCCTTTCAGGTGGGCAATGAGGTAAACTATCATGAGCTTTCCCGCACAATTGGGAATATTGACAGCAATACCGTTGAGAAATACCTCGATCTGCTAGAAAAAACCTATGTAATTTATAAACTTCCGGCCCTGAGCAGGAATATGCGCAGCGAAATAAAAAAAGGAAAAAAGTATTATTTCTATGATAATGGAATCCGGAACGTACTGATCAGCAATTATTCATCGGTTGAAATGCGGTTTGACAAAGGCGCCTTATGGGAGAATTTTCTACTCTCCGAGCGTATGAAACTAAACCATTATGAGGACAACATCCCCAACACCTATTTCTGGCGCACCCACGATCAGGCGGAAATTGATTATATTGAAGAACAGGATGGTGTAATGAATGCTTATGAATTCAAATGGAAGGATGTAAATGGCCGTTTCCCGGATTCATTTCTTAGTGCCTACCCAAATCATCAAACGAAACTGATAAACCGCGATAATTTTGAAGAGTTTATTGCATCTCAAAAATAGCTTTTTCAATGCTAATCATAACTTAAAGATGTGAGATGAATTATTACTTCACCGAACCTTCCTTTATGAATTTTCAGCCCTTTAGTAGCGATTAATATCAAACAAAAAAGGTGTACCTTTGTATTATGGGCATTATAGAGAAAAATATGGATAAAATTCGCAATTTGTGCATGAGGCATTATGTTGAGCATTTATATGTATTTGGATCTGTATTAACCAATAAATTCCAGAAAAACAGTGATATAGATATGCTGGTTGATTTTAGTGGTATAGATCTGGTAAACTATGCAGACAATTATTTCAATCTCAAATTTGGTTTGGAAGAAATCCTGAAAAGGGAGGTTGATCTACTTGAGGATAAAGCAATTAAAAATCCGTTTCTCCGAAAATCCATTGATTCATCTAAGCAGGTGATTTATGGAAAGTGAGATAAAAACCTGGCTTTTTGATATTTTACAATCTATTTCTGAGATTGAAAGTTATTATGAAGAAAAACCAAAAATTTTCGAGGAATTTATGCATGATATAAAAACCAAGAGGGCTGTGGAGCGAAATATTGAAATTATTGGAGAAGCTGTAAGCCGAATTTTAAAAAAAGACCCATTATTTAAACTTGAATCGGCCAGAAATATTATCGGTACACGAAACCGGATAATACATGGATACGATAAAGTTTCTGACGACCTTATCTGGAGTATTGTTGTCAATCATTTAACCAAATTACGCCTGGAAGTCGAAAAGATCATAGGTGAGTAACGGCCTTTCTTCTTAATAACACGCTCTGTAAAGCAAATTTAACCACTCTTTATTTCACCGGCTTCCCACTCATCTCAAACACCATCTCACCACCAGCCATAATATCTTCATGCCTGATAAACAGCTCATTGTAAGGCTTGCCATTTAGAAGAATCCGCTTAACGTAGATGTTTTTCTCGCTAATGTTCGGTGCGCTGATGGTGAATACATTGCCGTTTTCGAGATTCAGCACCGCTTTTTCTACTGATGGACTACCCAGCACATATTCATTGCTTCCGGGGCAAACCGGGTAAAATCCAAGGGCGCTGAAAATATACCAGGCCGACATCTGCCCGCAGTCGTCGTTGCCAGGAAGGCCGCCAGGTGCCGTATCATACAGGTTATCCATAATCTGATGTACCCGTTGCTGTGTTTTCCAGGGAGCGCCTGCAAAGCTATACAGGTAAGGTACATGATGGCTGGGCTCGTTGCCGTGTATATAATTACCGATGATGCCGCGTTTATCAATATCTTCGGATTCTTCAATGTGTTTTTCGTCCAGTTTCATGGTGAAAAGCATGTCGAGATGAGCGATGAACTTTTCGTTTCCACCGGCCCATTCAATCAGCCTGGCAGGGTCGTGGGGAACATACAGGGAATAATTCCAGGCATTGCCTTCGATAAAGCCCTGACCTTCGGTTTTCAGCGGATCAAAGTTTTGTTGCCAGCTTCCATCTGACAATTTGGGCCGCATAAATCCGCTTGATGGGTCAAAAATCCGTTCAAAAGAACGGGCCCGGCGATCGTAAATCCCGGCAAGGCCACGATTGCCTGTTTTCTCAGCAGCACGGGCAATACACCAATCGTCATAAGCATATTCCAATGTTTTGGATGCGGAGTTAGAAGTAAGATCGGCCGGGGCATAACCATATTTCATATAATCGCCAATGCCATCGTAGGGCGCATAAGTGGCGCTGGCATCCATGGCTTCGAGGGCTTCTGCTTTATCAAAGTCTGGAATGTCTTTCATTATTGCATCGGCAATTACCGGCACGGCATGGTAACCAATCATACACCAGTTTTCATTGGCTTGATGCGACCAAACCGGCAAAATTCCGTGCACACTTTGCTTTCGGTGAGCCAGCATCGAGTTAATGATATCCGAAGTGCGCTTTTGCTGAAAGATGGTCAACAGCGGATGCAAAGCCCGGTAAGTATCCCACAATGAGAAGGTTGAATAGTTGGCAAAACCTTCGGTCTGGTGAATATTCTGATCCAACCCCCTATATTTCCCATCCACATCCATGTATATGGTGGGCGATAGAAAAGCATGATACAAACTGGTATAAAAATTCTTTTTCACTTCTTCAGTTGCAGAAATTTCAATACGGCTCAATTCCCGGGCCCATTTGGCGGTTGCCTCATTTTTGGTTTTCTCAAAATCATAATGTGGAATTTCTGCTTTCAGGTTATTGAGGGCGCCTTCGGTACTCACCGATGACAAAGCCATTTTTACCAACAACTGCTCACCGGCCTGCATGTTGAAACTAAACCAGGCCTTTATATTTGTTCCGGCCATTTCAGGGAAATTCTCCTTTTCGTTAAATTTCCGGTAAAAGCCACGATAAATCAACTCTTCCTGATTTTCATAACCATAGCTGCTGATGGGTTTTGACAAAACCATCGCAAAATAGATGGTACGTGTCCTTGCCCAGCCCCGGGTCTGGCGAAAGCCAGTAATCAGGGTATCGTTCTCCACACGGATAAACTGCCAGATGTTTTTGCCGGGATAGTTGTAAATACCGGCAGTCATATCGAGTATCAGGTTGGTTTCCCCTGTTTCGTTGTATGTATAGCGATGAAAGCCAACTCTTTCAGTGGCAGTGAGTTCCGCCTGAATATTGTAGTCGTCGAGCACTACCGAGTAATAACCCGGTGAAGCCGTTTCCCTTTCGTGCGAAAAACGGCTGCGGTAACCCAAGGCTGGATTGTCCCTGGTTCCGGGGTTTAGTTTCATCGGGCCCGTTGTGGGCATCAGCAAAAAATCGCCCAGATCGCTGTGTCCGGTTCCCGAAAAATGGGTGTGACTAAAACCGCAGATGGTTTGATCATTGTACTGATATCCTGCACAGTAAGCATAGACATCCTTATTGTAACCCTGCCCGGTGGAATAGGGAACGGTATCCGTATCGGGGCTAACCTGCACCATCCCGAAAGGCACCGTTGCTCCGGGGAAAGTATGTCCCATGTGGTCGGTACCGGTAAAGGGGTTTACAAAGTCAACAGGCTGCTGACAAAAAGCCATTTGAGAAATAAGAACGGCGGCAACGCTTAACAGTTGTTTCATAGAATGAATATTTACACAAACAAACATACGGAAAAGTAGAAAAGATTGTAGATAGAACAGGAATTTTCGCATTTAGGATATCAGGAATTGCTGTTGAGACACTTGAAGCCTTAAAAAGCAAAATATTCAACATGAAAACACAATAATTCTATCTAATTGATTGTCTGTATTTTATCATTCTTCCCTTTTAAAAATTATAGCCTGAAGTGAAAAAAAAGCATTTTTCTTTAAAATACCTAAACATACGTAGAGGAAACGTGTTAGTATTTTTCTAAATTTGTATTGCAGAACTAAAGCAAGACTACCTGCTCACTTAATGATTAGGTGAAACTATAGCTGAACTTCACTGTTTGAATTTTTAAATTTTATTTACCAACAATAAACACTCAATCGAACATTCATTAATCATTAACCAAAAACCCAAACACATGAAAAAAATTACAATTACATTATTTGCAGCCTTTTTGGCATTGAGCCTTTCGGCCCAAGACAATTTACTGACCAAAGGCGAGAAAGTTATCAATGTTGGCATTGGACTTGGAAGTACCCTATATTCCGGTTCCGGCTATTCCTCTTCTGTTCCTCCAATTTCTGCATCTTTTGAAATAGGTGTAAAAGATGACGTACTTGACATTGGTTCAATAGGTGTAGGTGGTTATTTGGGATATGCGGCCAATAAATGGGAATACTCTTATTATGGCGGAACCTGGGGTTACAAGTACACGAACATAATTATTGGTGCACGCGGAACTTTCCATTATCCACTTATTGAAAAGCTTGACACTTACACAGGACTGATGATTGGTATGAACATTGTATCAGCAAAAGAAACCGGTGACATTGATCCATTATACAATTACAGTGCTTCAAGCAGTGGACTCATTTGGTCATGGTATGCCGGTGGTCGCTATTACTTTACCGATAATTTTGCTGCTATGGCTGAAATCGGATACGGTATTGCATGGCTTAACCTCGGCGTAGCCCTTAAACTGAAATAAAAAGAAATATCTTAAGAAAAAGGCTGCCTCTTGGCAGCCTTTTTCTTTATGTTACCTTTGCCATTTGCATTACTTAAAGGATACATTCATGAAATTCGGCAATACGCATTATAAAACCCTATGGATGGATGGTAGTGTGGTTTATATGATTGACCAATCCCTGCTCCCCTTCGATTTTAAGATAAAACCCTGTAAAACTTCTGCTGAAACCTGCGAAGCCATTAAAAATATGACTGTACGAGGTGCCGGAGCCATTGGTGCGGCTGCCGGTTTTGCTATGGCACAGGCTTTTATGGAAGGGCTTGATCCCGAAAAGGCAAGAGAAAGCATCAGAGTTACCCGTCCCACGGCCAGAGATTTATTTTATGCCGTGGATAAGGTATTTGAAGCCGGTAAACTATCTTTAGACTCTGCTATTGCTGAGGCGCAACAGCTTGCTCTGAACAATGAGGAAGCGGCAAAAAAAATCGGCGCAAACGGGGTGCATCTGATTCAGGAAAATGCACGGATACTCACCCACTGCAATGCCGGATGGCTCGGTTTTGTGGATTATGGCAGCGCGCTTTCACCGATCTATGAAGCTCACCGGCAAGGCAGAAAAGTATTTGTGTATGTCGATGAAACCCGCCCACGAAGTCAGGGTGCCCGCTTAACTGCCTGGGAGCTGATGAATGAAGGCATTGAACACCTGATTGTTCCCGACAATGCCGGTGCACACCTGATGTCGAAAGGGAAAGTTGACTTAATCATCGTGGGAGCCGATCGCATCGCAGCCAATGGGGATGCCGCCAACAAAATCGGCACGCTTGAAAAGGCCATTGTGGCAAAACACTTTGGGATACCGTTTTATATTGCCGCACCTTTGTCCACTTTCGATCTATCGGCAACTTCAGGAAATGATATTGAGATAGAAGAACGAAGCGCTGATGAGGTAAACTATCAAACGGGACCCGACAGAGAAGGAAGAATGCACACCATCAGGGTCAGCAATCCCGGATCGGATGCTTTTAATCCTGCTTTTGATGTGACTCCGGCAGAGTTTATTACGGGAATTATAACAGAGAAAGGGATAATACGGGCGGATGCTGAAGAGATTGGTAATTTGTTCTGATTTCGGATTGCGGAATTCGGATTGCAGATTGCTGCAAGAATTTGATAAAACATTAATCTCAAAAAGAGATGCGATAAATAAAGCTTTCAATAGCTCAATAGTCCGTTAAAATTTACCCCACGCAAAGCGATGCACTGAGCTTGTCGAAGTGACGCAACGAAGCAACGACTTGATTTTGAAAAATTTGAATTTTATTTATCAAATTTGCAAGAATTTGATAATCAACTACATAAAAATTATTAACGGAGTATTGAGCTATTGTTAATTAAATATTAACCGTTAACCCGAAATTTAAAATCCGAAATCGCCTTCACGGCTGGCCTGAAATGAAAAACCATACTGCATCGCTTATGAACATGCTGAATCCCATTATTTTATCATTTCATATCATTCTCCATATTTAACTCCCGCTTTGTGTCCCGAGCCTGGCGACCAGACTTAAAAAAATAATTAAACCTAAAAAGCAGACATCTCGAATCACTCCGACCACCCGAGAATTCAGTATAATTTTGATCCCATCTCTTATCTGTCCATTTATCCTGAGTAAAAAAATTGATAAGCGAAACGTTAATTTCTGCTCTGTCTTTCAAAAAACTCTTTCCCAGGGTAATTTCATCAAGCAAGGGGGATTGATACTCATATCCATTGTATTCTCGGGTGAATTCATCAATGGTCATTTCTGCATCAAGGTACATATCCCACGGCAATGGAATTTCGAGGCTTATTGCTGATCGCAATTCAAAACCATTGTATTCTTTAACTTCAAAGCTATTGTATAGTCCTTCAACATATAATCCTAACTGCATAAATTTTAGAAATAAGGATTGAAAATAAATCAGACTTCCATACTGATTTTGATAAGTGATATTATCATACCGCTCTGTCAATACATTATCCTGACTTAATGAACTTTTTACACCAATTATCTTGTTTTTTCTTTTGTAATAAGCAGAGACTGAGATAAATAAAGCCTTTCTTTTCAATGAATAATTAAATTCATAATTGTTAAGCTTTTCAGGCCTTAGAAAGGGGTTGCCCGAAGAAGCATTAAGCGAATCGTTTGAGTAATAGAAAAAAGGTGACAGTGTCTGATAAACAGGATATTGGAGATACTGCTTATAGAGTAGTTTTAGTTTGCCCTTTTCGCCCAGGTCATACATTGTGGTTATGGCCGGTAAGTAATTCCATTGCCCAAACTTAACCGAATCATAAATATTAATTGAGAATTGCTCTGCTCTTATCCCAGTTTGAACGGAAAATTTGTCTTGCGTAAAAATCAATGAACCATAAATTGCCCAGCGCGTATCGTGGTAATCAAAATAATCGGCTTCAAGATTTATAATGTTATTATTTTCAATATATCGCTTGTAAAATTGTGCACCCGTTTCAACTTTAAGCTTCTCGACTATTTTACGGGTATAATCCAGCTTTGAATTTAGAGCCAGAATGGTGTTGGTGGATATTGTAGATTTAGCTCTAAACAATGTGTCGGATGTATAGTCAAACAAGGCATCCTGAAGCAATGAAGCATCACGGTTCATTCCATATAGGTTGGTGTTCCATGATAAAAGGTGATCTTCCCCATTAAATTTATGTCTGGCGAAAAGGGTATAATTCTGTGTACTGTTGGTCCCGTCGCTATTGCGATATGTTGAAGCCTTATAAATTTTGAGGTCGTTTGCATAATAATAAGAAATCAAGTCTTGTTCGGTTTTATTGCGATAAGTGCCATAACTACCGGTAAAATTTACCATTGTTTTTTTCGTCAGATGATAGTCAATCCCATATTTAATTGATTGTCCCCTGAATTTATTAAGATATTTGTGTCCCGATGAATCAACATCCCGGTAGGAAACATCATCAATCCGAGTAAACCTTTCGGTATAGAAGTCAGCGGTAGAAATATTACTCATCCTGAAATTGAAGGAGCCGAAAACCCGGAACTTTGAAAAGATATACTCCGCTTGTAATCCGGCATTGTTGTACTTGTTTTCTGTGAATAAATTAATATTTGCAGAGATTTTTATTCCCTTTTTAGATTCTTCCTTCAAAACGATATTCAAAACATTCGCAACATCCGAATCATATTTTGATGATGGATTTGTAATCACTTCAATCCTTTCAACATCCTCAGGATCAATCATTTTAAGGTCGCGATCATTGTTAGAACCATCAATCAGAATCATTACTTTTGGATTGCCCAGCACTTTCACCATATCTGTTGCTTTACTAACGCTTACACCAGGAGCTTTTGAAAGTAAATCCAATGCTGTAGCCGAGTTTCTAAGGCTCAATGAGTCAGGGATAAATACTGTTTTGTCAATATATGTATTTGTACCGGTTGATTGAGCTGTAATCGTAACATCATCAAGCAGAGTGCTTCCCGGAATTAATTTAATCATCAGGTAAGTACTTCCTCCTTTGGCTGAAAGGTCAAACTGCCTCTTATGGATTGTGTAACCAACCATACTTACAATTACCTGATATGGATGACATATAGCATTATGAATGAAGAATTTCCCGGTTGAATCCGAAATAACACCATACTGATTTTTCCCGTTTTCAATATTGATGAGTTGAATGGTAGCATAGGGTAAAGCCTCCCGGGTTATGGAATCTGTAACTTTCCCATACAGATCAACTTTCAGTAGTTTTTGCGCAGTGACCGTACCCACGCAAAATAATAACCACAAAATAATCAGTAGTTTGAAAATGCCTTTAAAGTATTCCATATAGAAGCTGATTATATATATTTCAACATTCCATTACTTTGTGCCATTACTTAACCAGGATGCTTTTTGAAGCCCAAAAACTAAAATAAAGATAGGTAAACGTATGCAAGAAAAATCAATGACTGTTTAACTTAAAAAGTGTTAATTTTATTGTTCAAGAATAAAAATGAAAACTGAAAACCACAATGGAAAAATCCTGTACCTGGCCGGGCAACGACCCGCTAATGATTGAATACCATGATACTGAATGGGGCGTACCTGTTCACGATGATCGAAAATTGTTTGAGTTTTTGGTGCTTGATGCCTTCCAGGCTGGATTGAGCTGGAAAACCATCCTCCATCGCCGTGAAGGTTTCCGCAAAGCCTTTCTTAATTTTGATGTGGAGAAAATCGCAGCTTTTACTGAAGATGACTTCAACCGCCTGATGCAGGATACCGGCATTATCCGAAACCGGGCCAAAATCAGGGGCACGATAAAAAATGCAAAGATTTTCCTCGAAGTGAAAAAAGAGTTTGGCTCGTTCGATGCCTATATCTGGCAATTTACCGATGGCAAAACCATTGTAAATCACTTTACAGAACACACACAAATCCCGGCCACCAGTCTGGAATCAGATACAATGTCAAAAAACATGAAAAAGCGTGGTTTTACCTTTTGCGGAAGCACCATCTGCTATGCGTTTATGCAGGCCGCTGGTATGGTTGATGATCATTTGGAGGGGTGTTTTAGGAAGTGACTTTAGCGAAGGAGTGGAAGTGCGAGGGGGCGACTTTAGCGAACGAAGCGACGAGGCGACCACCAAAGACTAAATTGAGCAAAGTGAAATCCCGAGAGCGCAGCGATTCGGGAGACTAACGTCTATCCGACTAACGACTATCAGACTAACGACTAATAGACTAACGACTATCCAACTAAATCCCTATCTTTAACCACTCAAACCCAATTTAATCCGCATGAAACATTTTACAACCAACTGGAAAACACACGATGGCCTTGAAATTTTTGCTCAGAGCTGGCAACCGGATGTGCTTCCGGCAAAAGCCGTCGCTTGTTTTGTGCATGGCATTGGAGATCATTCATCGCGGCACGAGCATGTGGCTGAGGCATTTACAAATGCCAGTTATGTATTTTTTACCTGCGATATGCGCGGCCATGGAAAGTCACAGGGTCAACGTGGTCATTTCCCATCCATGGAAGCCATTATGCAGGATATTGACATTTTCCTGCATCAGGCCCGCACCAAGTTTCCGTCTTTGCCCTTAATTCTTTACGGCCATAGCCTTGGCGGGATATTGGTGTTACATTATGCATTGGCTCGAAAGCCGGATTTGAAGGGCGTCATTTCTGTTAGCCCAGGATTACACAATGCCCTGCAAAAGAAGCCATTACTGGTGATGGCAGCACAATTACTTGGCGGATTGTTTCCAAAGGTTTCCATTTCAAACGGGCTACCGCTGGATGGAATCTCACGTGATGAAAAGATCGTAGAATCCTATAAAAATGATCAGCTAATCCATGATCAGCTTTCCATGGGACTTGGGAAAATGATGATACACGCGACCAATTGGACCTTGAAAAATGCAGGCAAATTCAAATATCCATTGCTGATTATGCACGGCAAAGCCGACTTTGTCACCTATGCTTCGGGAAGTATCGCTTTTGCTGCGCCCATAAAAGAAAATTGCAAGTTGATTCTGTGGGAGGGCGCTTACCATGAGCTTCATAACGAACCCGAAAAGGTGGAAATACTCAAAGCAATGACCGACTGGATGGATCAATTGGTTTTGAAACCCTAAAATCCCGGGAAAATGAAGCAATTCATTATGGCCCTTGACCAGGGAACAACCAGTTCACGGGCGCTACTGTTCGATAAATCGGGAAGTATTCTTGCCATTGCTCAAAAGGAACTCCACCAGCACTTTCCCCAAAACGGGTGGGTGGAGCACGACCCCAATGAAATTTGGTCGTCGCAGGTATCAGTAGCTGCCGAGGCGATGTCGAAGATCAACATCAGTGGCAATCAATTGGCGGGTATTGGCATCACTAACCAGCGCGAAACCACGGTGGTGTGGGATCGAAAAACCGGAGAACCCGTTTACAATGCCATCGTTTGGCAGGACCGCCGCACGGCCAATTATTGTGATGAACTAAAAAATAACGGTCTGGAAACAAGCATCCGGGATAAAACCGGACTGGTGATTGATGCTTATTTTAGCGGACCTAAGTTAAAATGGATACTCGATAACGTTCCCGGCGTTCGGGCGAAAGCCGAAAAAGGTTTACTGGCCTTTGGAACCGTAGATTCCTGGCTGGTATGGAAACTCACCGACGGACAGAAACACATTACCGATGCGAGCAACGCCAGCCGGACCATGCTATTCAACATCCACACCCTGAAATGGGACACCGAACTGCTAAAACTAATGAATATTCCCGCTTCAATGCTGCCGGAAGTGGTCTCGAGCAGCGAAGTTTATGGATATACAAAAAGTGGATTTCTTGGAGCAGAAGCGCCCATTGGTGGCATTGCCGGAGACCAGCAGGCAGCACTTTTCGGGCAAATGTGTCTGGAAGTTGGGATGGTAAAAAATACTTATGGTACCGGATGCTTTATGCTGATGAATACAGGAAATGAGGCGCGTGTCTCTGAAAACAAACTCCTCACCACCATTGCCTGGCAAATTGGCGGGAAAACCACCTATGCACTGGAAGGCAGCATTTTTATGGCAGGAGCGGTGATTCAGTGGCTGCGTGATGGATTGGGCATTATCAAAAACGCTGCTGATGTTGAAAATCTGGCAAGATCGGTTACTGACAACGGTGGTTTGTATTTTGTCCCGTCATTCACCGGGATGGGTGCGCCTTACTGGGATCAATATGCGCGCGGGCTGATGATTGGCCTGAACCGGGGAATCACTTCTGCCCATATTGCCCGGGCAGCCCTCGAAGGCATCGCGTTTCAAAACATGGATATACTAAAGCTCATGGAAAAAGATGCCCAACTCAGCATACTTGAACTTAGGGTGGATGGTGGTGCTTCGGCAAGCGATTTATTGATGCAGTTCCAGGCTGATTTGCTGGATTTACCGGTGATTCGTCCGCTGAATACTGAATCAACAGCTACGGGAGCAGCCTATTTGGCCGGGCTAAGCACCGGTTTCTGGGAAAATGTGGAAGAAATCAGGGCCCAGTGGAAACCCGAAAAAGAATTTACGCCAGGCATGCAAACTGATCGGGTAATTCAAATGAAAACGAGATGGGCGAAAGCCGTAAAACGAGCCCGGAATTGGGAGGCAGAATAACTCAGCTTCTAATTTATTCTACCATTTTACCCGGAAAAACGCCGATTCAAAAGGGGCAATTTCAAGTTTGCCATTATTAACCGGACTCCCGGTTACATCCACTCTGGTGCATTGGAGTAATTCAGGGTTCTGACCGTTCTGCAAGCCAAGAATCGCTGAAGTTCCGTTGATTTCACGCAACTGTAGAATGGCTGATTTACCATCCTGCTCAGGAAGTGCACTTATCAGCAGCAGATTATCGGGCCAACCCGAAAGGATGGAACCTTCCCATAATCCATTTCCATCTCCTCCGCCGGGCAAAATGCGAGCTGGCATTGGCGTGCGTTTGTCCCACCCAAAGTGATTGGCGACTTGCAAAGAATTTCCCGCGATACTGGTAATTGAATAAACCCATTCGTGACCACCATGCTGATCGGCATTGAAATTGGTGGTCCAGTAATTGTTCATCGGCCAGCCAAAAATATGGGTGGATTCAGGCAAGGCGCCAGCTTTGTATCGCCCTGTATTTATTCCACCAAACTGCATCAAGGGGATTTCCACTGAACTCAGTAAGATCTGTGCGTTATCATTTTTCAGGCGGGCATAGGTCTGAACGGTATTCCAATCGTTGGATGAACCTGTTATCTGATCAATACCTGCACGAACCTCTCCGCCCGGAACATCAAAAGCCAGCAGGCCTTTTTCAAGCGACAGTGGAAATGCTATGTATATGCCTTCGGGATCGGTTACCAATTTCTTTTCAATGGCATAGGCAAGATCAATGCGCTTGGTGGTATTGAACAACCTGATCTCAAACACGAAAGTATTGTCACGATTGGCCGCCTGGGTATTTCCTCTGAAGCGGACTGTATTCCAGACCTCGCCTTCCTCAAAACCATCAAACCACACCTTTTCCAGTCCTTCGCGGGTGAAATTATCTAATTTAAACGATTCCATCTGGGCACGGTTATCCAGCAATTCATAAATGAATTCCCCAAATTTGTATTCTGCATTTTTATCCACCAGCTCCAGTCCAAGTTCTTTGTCGAAAATTTCCGAGATAGCCCCCTTCTCAATATCAATATTTATTTTATACCATTGATTATCAATATACTGAAGATCTTTTACCGCATTTGGTGCATTGGTAATCACTTTTGCGGAATCGAGATGAAGGACATATTTTTTGAAGCCAAAAGCCGGTACATCATCCACCCAAACAGCCCAGTAAGTTCCGTCAGAATGATGTTCCACAGGCTGCGCTTTGGCTTGTTTTCCCTGCTGATCGGTCAACGTAAAAGCGGTATATCGGGGCAAAATCTGATGGTCAATATACACTTTCATTAAACCACTGCGCTTCCAGTTCAGGGTATTGTAAACCAGCAGGGTTGGTTCAACTTCCCGCGGTACAAAACTTTGCAACAAGCCCATGGTTTCCTCGCCCAGCATTTTGGCCCGCCTGGCAGCTTCCCAGGCATAGGATTCCTTGATGCTGCGCTGCTCCATGGTGTATTTGTGGAATGGTTCGCTCACGCTGTTGTGGTAACCAACGGTGTGTTCGGTGTAAAAAAGCAATGCTTCGTTGATGTCTTCCATCCTGTCAGTTACCTTTTCAGGAAGCACGGTTCCCTGTATGGCTGCCATGGTGAGCCCGGCGGTATTCGCCAATAAATCACCCTGAGCAACACGAATAGCCGAAACTTCCCTGGCCGAAGCACCAAAACCATCGGTCCACCAGTCGGGCCATGCGCCATGTATCACTTGAAATTCATCCCCATGCTGTTGCTCCATCTCTTCAAAAAAGGAAGTGGCTGTAGCTGTTCTTAACTTTGGCCAGGAATACTTTTCATTCCACAACTTTATCATATCACTGGCCATTGTTGAAGGGGGCGCATTGTCAACCAGATAACCCGAATGTTGTATTGAAATCAGATCATAAGCATAGCCTTTTGCTTCTAGCTTCATCAGATAGGTAAGCAATTCATCTTCAAACACATTGAAATCGCCGGCATGAATTTTAAAGACCGTGTTTCCGGTCATGTAATGTTCGGCGCGGTAAGCCAGCATTCGCTTGCCCGAAGGTGATTCCCACCAGAACAGGGTGGGTTTGTCGAAGCAAATCAGTGCCCGGTGGCCGTGGGTGCCCATGTTCAGGTACTTCACGCCCAGTTCATTGTAGTAATCGCAAAGGCTCCAGCCAATGCCATTTACATCATTTTGCATGGCCGTTTTAACTTCCATGCCCAATTCCTTAATGCGTTTAATGGGCTGAAGGGAGGCTGCCAAAACCTGCTCATCGGGCAATTCACTAAAATTGAAATACATACCAGTAATTTCAATCCTACCTTCGGAAACACGCTTTTTCAGGCGTTCCACCTGAGAGGCCGGGCGGCTTTTCAAATATTCATCCACAGCCCAGGAAGCTTCACAAGTCCAGCGGAATTTTGCTTCATCGGGATACGCATCGGTATTGTCGCAATAATCCAGTGCATAATCAATATACCGAAGATGCTCTGCCAAAATATCGGTTTGTGAACGGGTGTAACCAATGTCGGTATGGGAATGTTGCACAAAATTTACCCGCCAGTGCTTTACCGGGTCAAGCTGCAATTGACCCCTGGTGGACCGACCATTAATTTCAAGCCGGTAATTCACCATTTTTCTCTTTTTGACTTCTGGCAACTGCAATTTCACGTAATTGTAGCCAAAATTCAGTTTGGTTTCTTTCACCAAACGCCCATCCACAAATACTTTGGCCATTGTCGGTTCATCAAAATGTAAGATTCCGGCAACGCCAAGCTGGTATTGCTTTCCATCTTCCTCCAGGATGGCCGGGAACGATTTCACGCTAAAACTGCTTTCGATTGGAAAAGTAAAGGTCATGTACCATGAACTGAGGTTAAATCTGCCTCCTGTAACTTTTAATTGCAGCGGCTTGCCTGCGGTAACTTCTGATGCAGGAAGGGTGAGGTATAAAAATCCAAACCTATCGCCGTGCTGATCGATCATATCCTTAATAAAAAGAAGCGAAGAACCATCCTCATTCGTCTGGGTAAAAGTATCAGCGCCATCAGTCCAGAAACTAAATTTGTTTTCACCATCAACCGCAAGATCAAAGCTGGCTTTTCCGGGCGAGGAACCGATTCCCGCCAACCAAACGAAAGTAACCGTTTCGGTATTCAGCTTAGCGTTTACTGCTGCAGTCTCCCATTCCATGGATGAATTGTCATCGGTGGCCCGGATAAGCAGACTTTCGGTGGCAATGGGGATGGAGGAGTGATAGGAGAAATCATCACCAGCTATCTTTTTGGCATAACCGTTGACAATGGTTGTGTTTTTATTCACTGGAAACTGGGCATGAGCACTCGCACCAAAGCATAGCATAAATAAAGGCAGCAGAATTAATCTCATAAAGTTTCGTTTAAATATTATTTTTAACATTAATTGCGGGTAAAAAAAGACAGAAGTTTGATTCATAATGCAAATATAAGCTGCGCAGCCCATTCTTCAACATGAAAATCAATAAGTTGGTGAAAGCTGAGTTGCTGAACCCGCAAAATCTTATATTTGCAGATACAAACCCATTTTAATGAAAACTTATATACCGCCTGAAGATTGTTCCCTCAGCCATATTGATGCCCCTTGCTTTCGCAATTTATTGCCCGAAGAGATTGAACTGGCTCGCAACAGCAAAACCAGGGTAATTTTTCGCAAAGGTGAAAACCTCACCAAACAGGGTGCTTTTGCTTCGAGTGTATTGTTTGTGATGGATGGCCTGGCCAAACAATATGTTGAAGGCGGTGCCACCCGGAACTTTAACCTCCGACTGATTAAGGGCGGTGAATTTGTGGGACTATCGGTGGCTTTTGAGAAAAACACCTACGAATATTCTGTGGTGGCCTTGCGCGAAACCATGGCCTGTTTAATCGAGAAAGAGGCCATTACCGAATTGATTAAAGCCAACGGCAGCTTTGCGTACAACATCATCAACCGGTATTGCGAACAAAACTCGAAACTCTACACTTCCATTCATGACCTTATGTACAAGCAAATGAATGGCCGGCTGGCAGGCGCATTGATTTACCTTTGGCGGGAGCAATTAAATGAGGATATTTTCCCGTTGCTCAGTCGTAAAGATATTGCAGATTTTGCAGGGCTTTCCACCGAAAGTACCGTTAAATTGCTCAAAACCTTTGAAAAAGAAGGCCTGTTGAAATTGGAAGACAAGAATGTGATTTTGAATAATGTAAATGCAATGGAGCAGATTAGCTTAAAGGGATAAGCAACATTTTGCCAATGTTTTGTATTTAAATTTTGGGAGAATAAACAAGCCGTTCCAACCATGGAGAATAACAAAAGATTTCTTGACGCGATTGACTGGATTATTCTGGCACTCATATTGATGAGTACCTTCGGCGGAACGATTGGCTGGATACAATACTATGCGCAAACCGGCGACACCATCCTCACCATTTCGGCATTTTACAAAAGTCTTCAACTCTTTGTGTTCAATGTTGACCTTTCGCGGCCATCGCTACCCTGGTTATTGGAGATTACCCGCTTCTTCTCTCCGGCTTTGTTGGCCACGGCCATCATCAGACAACTCATTTCGGCTACTTCCAAACATATGGATGCCCTGAGAATAAAACTATGCTACAAAAACCATTACATTGTTTGCGGGCTTGGCGCTGTAGGCTATAAAATTGCTGAAGATTGCCAGGCAAAAGGGTCAAAAGTTGTGGTAATTGAAAAGAATAGTGAAAATCCTAAAATCGGAGATATTTTAGCAAAAAAGAATATTATTGTGCTTAATGTGGATGCCACCGATAAAGTCACGCTGGAGAAGGCCGGTCTGCACAAGGCCGCAGCCGTGTTCGCGGTTACCGAAAATGATTCAGTCAATCTTCAGATATATCTTCAATGCGAAGAATGTATTAAAAACCTTACCGGGCGTAAAAAATTTGATACGAAGGGCACTGACCCTTTACGAATATTGGTACACGTGGCAGAATCAAGTACCATCAACCTGGTTTATGAAGGAGAAGCATGTAAGCAAATGGAACCTAAGGAATTGGGTCCACGTCGCATATTTATAAAGCCATTCAATATCAATCAGATAGCCAGTAGTCAGGCTTTGCTGAATTACCCTCCTGATGAATATTATCCGGTGCATAACAAAAATGAGGAGCCCATTCACATACTACTAATTGGATTAGGAAACATCGGTGAAAACCTGCTGATAAATTTTGCCCGCACTGCCCATTACTTTTGCAATATTCCTGAAAAGTCAGACAGCGAATCCATTAGCAGGAAAAACACTGTTCACATCGTAGATTTCAATGCCAATACACGATTGAATGAAATCCGGGCACTTTACCCCTCCCTCGACCAAGTGGTGAATTGCGTGGTGCATTCCTCACCAACACTTTCACTCAACCTGAAAGATTTGTCGAATATGGTTACCGAACAAAGCATTCGTATGGCTTATCTGTGTCTGGAAAATGACATTGAACGATTTACCATCACACATATTTTACAGCAATATCAACTGCGCAATACACTTAAGGTAATCAACCTCATCCCTACCCGAAGCAGCACAGGCATGAATACCCTGACTGAAAAAGTGTTTGAGAAAAGCAAAGAACCAGGGGAAAATTTTGTGCAATACGACATCATTGAAAAAACCTGTAAAATGGATATACTCATCAATGAGTCGCTGGATAAAATTGCGCTTCTCTTACATGGTATTTTCAACAAGAACAATCAACCCATTGATTTGGCAATAGCTAAAGGCGTTTGGACATGGTTACCGGAGAACTTTTATAAACAATCCAGCCGTTTCAGTGCAGAGCACCTGCAGATTAAGTTAAGGGCACTTACTAAAGGATCTTATTCTCCCAATCGTGATCAGGTTAAACAAATTCTTGTAGCAGATGTACAACTTTTTGAGGATCTGGAGCACCTGGAGCACATCCGTTTTGTGGCCGAGCGCCTGCTTGCCGGATGGGTGCGAACCACCCCCGAACAGGAATTGCTTTCCGAGTCCGAAATTAAAGCCCTGAAAGCTTCAAAAATCAATAAAACCCTGCGCCCTTTCCTGAAATTAACTGATAACGAAAGGGCATTTAACCAGGAATTTCTCCGCATCATGCACGAATTGGTTTAAAAACTTAGAACCTATGTCAAAATACCAACCCAAACCCATTGATACTTCAAAAATTGAAATCCCGCAGGATTTGCAGGCGCTGGCCGAAACACTGGCGCGAAATGTGCATGAAACCTGGGCGCTGGAACGTTTGAATCAGGGATGGAAATACGGTGCTGAGCGCAACGACGCCAAAAAACTGCACCCTTGCCTGGTTTCTTTTGATGAGCTACCAGAAAGCGAAAAAAAGTTCGACCACATTACCGCAATGGAAACCATTAAGGTAATCCTGGGATTGGGGTATGAGATCCGTAAAACCCATTGAAAGGGCCCGAACTAAACACATTCTGTTTCCAAAATAACATTGCTATTGAAACACTTCCCGATATATAGAAAACTTTCACGCTTTGCTTTAGCGATCCTGAGCTTGTTTGTGGTTGGCAACACAATGGCACAGGACTCTGTGGCATTGTCGCGTCAATACCAAATGGCTGTTAACGATAGTGCACGGGTTTATATTTTGGTAGAAATGTCGAGGCTATACAGCACCTCTGACCTGAAACAATCCATTATCCAGGCAGAAAACGCGATGGATCTGGCAATAAAAAGCGAGAAAGATCAATTGAAGGCCTATGCCATGTTCAATGCCGGAAATGCCTATTTTATGCAGGGGATGTATGAACGGGCAACAGGTTATTTCTACAGTTACCTTGATATTCAGAAAAAAATGGACAACAAGGCGGGTATTGCGTTTGCACTGGCCAATATTGGCGCCATCCGGATTAAAATGCAGGATTATGAAATGGCTAAACAAAATCTGCTGGAAGGTCTTCAAATCCTTAGAACCAACATAAAGAAAGATGCCCCTCCCCGATTTAAGGAACATATACCAAATATTTTAAACAACCTGGGCATTGTTTATCAAAACCTTCAACGCTATGATTCCGCACTATGGTATTACAGGGAAGGCATCCGGTTGTCTGATTATCTTGAAGATCCACGCTACTTTCAGGCAAGCTTATACAACAATATCGGTGGATTATTTCTGGACAATCACCAACCCGATAGTGCTTACACACCCCTAAAAAAAGCCATGGAGGTGCGCCTGGAGCGAAATGACCTGGCCGGGCAGGCCGCCTCACATGCTCAATTGGGAGAGTACTATTTGCTTACAAATCAGGATAATAAAGGTGTTGAACATTTTTATAAAGGGCTGGTTATTGCAGCTTCCATTGGAAGTGTTGATCAGCAAAGTACGTTTACTGAGAAACTCTATGATTTTTATAAAAAGAGCGGAAATGCTGATTCAGCGTTGAAATATTATGAGCTGCACAACCAGTTTCTGGAAAACATCAATAATGCCGAAACGGTCAAGGAACTTACCCGGCTTGAGTTAACTTCAACCTTTAGGGAAAAGGAGAAAATTGCCCGCATTGAAAAAGAGCGTCTGCAAACAATTTATCTGTTTACTTCAATTTTATTGATATTATTATTAATGTTATTGGGGTTGCTCTATTTCTTTATGCGAAACAGGGTTGGCCGGCTAAAATTAGAAAAAAACAACCTGGAGCTTACGGCCCAAAACACCCTCCTTGAAAAAGAGAATTTTGAAAAAGAACTGGAGATTAGAAACAAGGAACTCTCAACCCACGTAATGGGTATGATACGGCAGAATGAAACCATTGGTCAGATTGTGGAGGTACTCTCGTCCAGGGTGAACGAAAAAAATGAAGGATTTTTCCATCAAATTATCCGCGATCTCAGCACCCTGCAGGATGAAAATGTGTGGGATGAATTTGAAATCCGCTATCAGCAGGTGCACAATGAATTTTACGAAAAATTACAATCGGTAAGCCCGCACCTCACCACCAATGAGCGCCGACTTTGCGCTTTTCTTCGCCTGAATATGACCACCAAAGATATTGCGTCCATTACAGGGCAAAGCATCCGAAGTATTGAAGTGGCCCGCACACGATTGAGGAAAAAACTCGAAATCTCCAATTCGGAGGTGTCTCTGGTTGAATTTCTCAATTCCCTGTAATTTAGAGCTTTAAGCTTTTTTGTAGCAGTATTGTTGTAGTGTTTTTACACCCCGGTAGCAGTATTGTGCCTGTCAGTTTTACTTAATCTCCCTGTAATTACCTTAATATTGCATTGTTAAATCTAATTAATTCCCGGGCAACCCAACCAACAACTCGAACAACTCATGTGGGGCTAACGACACTCCACCACACTACGAAAACTACCCGTCAGCCAGGCTGATGAAACTCAAATTCAAAAAACTGTGGGTTGCCCTTGAATTAATTGGACTAAATTTGAAAAACAGTTGTTTAACCTAACACCAAACTAAATGAAAAAAGCATTACTACAGAAAATGTTTACCGTCATTTTGTTGACGAGTGCGTGCAATGTGTTCTCTCAATCGGCCACGTTGGTGCCCGTTGTATCAGATGACGGTGCTATTATGATAAAGGTTTCGGATAACGGGCTGTGGGCTGCTGGTTATTATGAAGAAGAAATGGTGTATAAAGGTGCTACCATTTGGAATTTGACTACCTACGAAACCAACAAACTGATTCCCGCAGGCGAAGCAGCAGGGGCTTTTGATGTTACCGATGATGGTAAAATGGCCGTTGGAAGCTATAATGACAAACCTGCTTACTGGCAAAACGGTATTTGGACCGAACTTCCTTTGCCGATTACAGGTGGTGTAGGAGGTGTATATTCAGTTACACCCGACGGCACAAAAATGGCTGGCCGCGTCTTTGCCCCCAATTGGTCTCAAGGATATGCCTGTGTGTGGGAAAACGGTGAGCTCATTGATGTAAATCATGCAGAGGTTGACCGTTTTGGCGACAATGCCTACTTTAACGAAATCAATGCCATTTCAGCAGATGGGAATACCATTCTGGGATGTTTGAATTACATTGTTTTACCAAACCGTACCGCATTTATAATAAAAGATGGCGAATATATTGAGTTTGGTGATTGGGTTTATGACCCTGAAGCCGGCGGCGATGAATACAACTTTTATGATGTACTTTCACTAAGCCCCAACGGCAAATGGGTTACCGGTGATATTTACTGGGTTGAAGAAGTTTGGGTGCAGGAAGGTTATTGCCCATTCCGCTACGATGTGGAAAATGATGTAGTGGAGTTATTCACAGATGATTCTGAGGTAGCTTCGTTTGCTTCTGATAATGATGGCAACTTATTTGGTGCTACCCCGTTAAATTACCCTTTTCGTTCTGCCCTTATTCTCAAAAATGGCCAATGGGTTTCACTGGACCAGGAAATATTGAACGAATATGGTTTAAATGTTTTTGATGAAACAGGGTACGACGAGCTTGGCAATGTATTCAGCGTTTCTGCTGATGGCAAAACCATAGTGGGTACCAGTGGCAATAGAATGTACAATTGGGTGTTGAAACTAGATGTTTCAACCAGCACCGGTGGAGCCATTCAAAAAGCCAATCCGATGAAAGCGATTGTAAAAGGAAGCCGACTGCTGCTTACCGGAATTGTGTCTGACGTTACTGTTTGTGACCTTCAGGGCAAAGTTGTACTGGATAAGCAAATCGCCGGAAGCGCAGCCATTTTTAATGTTTCGCATCTGCCCGCGGGCATTTATGTGGTCAACATGACCGATGCAAATAGAAACACCGTGAGTAATAAAGTATATATAGGGGCGAACTAATTTCTCTCTTCTGATTTAAGCATGGCTTTATTCAGATAAGGCTTTTGCGATAGTAATTTCCCGGTGAAGAGCAGTTAAATGCTGTTTGCCGGGATTTTCTTATTTTATTTCTGACAAAAGTATCTTTTTACGATGGTGGGGAAGCGCTAAAATATCGGAAGGATTGGGAAGCATTCCCCGCCCGACCGATTAATCGATTTATAATTTATCACATTAAGTTGGCCACGCGGGCAGGCCCGAGGAACGAAGGGGAAGAATTCCCTGAAAATTGCGCAAGAAGTCCGGCTTTAAATCTACAATAGCATAAATTTGTCTTATCCCAGAAAAGGTTTCCATCCCCTTGTCTCCCCATCATCTGGTCCCCTTGTCTTACTTTTCTCCCGGCAAGGGTTACCATCCCCTTCGTTCCTCGGGGACGTTATCCCATGCACAATAACCATTCCTCCGTTCAGAAAGACATAAAAAATATGGCCGGTCTGGGAAGTATTCCCTAAAAAACGGGAGAGATGCCAGACAGAAGCTCAGCAAAGGTGAAGATCTAAAGATACATTCGGTTAGTTCTATCGAAAATACTAAACGCCTATAGTTCAGCGTCATATGGAATGTGTAGCAGTAAAGTTGTAGCTCTATTATGCCCGGGTAGTAGAATTGTGCAGGTTGTTTTTTAACAAGTGTGCTTACAATCCCCTAATCTTGCAAAGCCAAAAAAGATGCAATTATGGGTAATACAAAAAACAACATGGACCCGGGCGATGAAGAAATTTCTCCACTAAAAAAGCTGATTCATCAAAAGAACAATGAAACCAAAGCTTTGAAGAAATTATTGAAAGCCCTGGAAGAAGATGAAAACAACAAAACAAATATTAATCCCGATAGCTATCGGAACCAAACAAACGAAAAATGAGCAAAAAAACTACTAATTTTAAACTTTTACTGGGAACTCTTCTGTTCTCCTTTGCACTCGTAAATACTACTTTTGCTCAGGCGCAAAACTTCAAAACAAATCCCTTAACTCAGGTAGCGACCGATTTTGTGCCGGCACAGGTTAATCTATCCAATCCGGCGCCCTCAGTGGTTTACAGGGATGGTGAAGTTACCGTAATTGAAATGGCACAGGAATTTTTATACCCCGCAAGCATTGATGCCACAGGTAAAAATGTAGTTATTCAGAATTTCGGCACTAATGAAAGTAGTTATTTATGGTCGATGGAAACCGGGCTCACCACCATTCCCGGTCAGGGAGTAAGGGTGAATTCAAATGGCATCATTGCCGGTGATTTTATGTATGATGGTTTCCCCGGAGGAGTATCTGCCATAACAGGCGGCTCATATAGTATTGCTGATGAAGAATGGACCTTTCTTGGAATTAACCCTGAATATAATGTGGTTACCGAAGATGGGTACAACAGTGTGTGGGGCATGAGTGATGATGGCGAAACGATTGTCGGAATGCAGTTTTATGATGGTTGGTCAGTTATTGCCTTTAAATGGACTGCTGATGGCGGCTATAACAATATTGGCGCCAACCTCGAATATGACACAAGAGCTTCAGGCATAAGCCGGAACGGTGAAGCTATTTATGGCTGGTCCACCACCGATTATGGTGATTGGACGCCGGTTGTATGGCATAACGACACCTATACCTTTTTGACCCCGGGCGTAGCCGGCGAGGCCATGTGTGCCTCTCCCGAAGGTACCTATGTTGCCGGAATTAGTGAAGAAAGCGCATTTATATGGTCAGAGGCCGACGGCCTGCTTCCTTTTGGTACCTATGAGGACTATCCTACCATTGTTAGGGAAGATGGCAGTGCTTTTGGCTTTACAGGTGTATTCCCTCCATTTAACCGCAGGGCCTTTTACAAGGACCCCAGTGGAAATATGAGCACTTTTAACGATTACGCCGAAGCCAGGGGAATGCTAAATGCCCAGCAGTGGACTTTTTACAGTGTAAACGATGTTACCCCCGATGGAGATAAATTCATTGGTATAGGTATGAATCCAAATGGACAGGATGTTTGCTTTCTGATTGATTTTTCAACTTTTGTGAATACAGAGAATCCTCTTGAAACAGCAATAAGCGTTTATCCAAACCCGACTACAGATAAAGTGACGATTGAAAACCTCTCAGGCAATGCCTTAATACGGATTGTGGATATGCAGGGCAGGCTGGTTTACGAACAGCAGTCGGTTGGCGCAAGCACAACCATTGATTTGAAAAATTTTACCAAAGGTCTTTATCTAATGGTCATTGAAAGCAATGGCAATAGAATCCATAAAAAAATAGATTTGATCTAAGAGGTTAAATCTTCCATATAGTGTGTGTGGGGGCTGTTCGATGCAAATTGGACAGCCCTCTGTGTTTTATAAAATCATTATAGCACCCGGTGTTCAGAAACAAATGTTAGCTTCTTTAATAAAAAACATAGATCCATTTACCGAGAATCCAAACTTTCTTTTTTACCTTTACATGAAGGTTAACGGATATATTTAACCATTTCCAATTAAATCCACTTTTGGGATATTCTTTATTTTAGCCTTGATCCGGAAGTTCACATTAAACCTTCCACAGGTTTTTCCGGGTAATTCACCAGACTAGGTCTGTTTATCAATATTGATTCTCACTGCATAAAAAAAACCGTTATGAAGCAACACCAAACCATCCGCGTTTTTATCTCTTCAACCTTCAGGGACATGCATTCAGAACGTGATTACCTGGTAAAATTCATCTTCCCGGAATTGCGGGAACGCTGTCTTCGCAAAGGGATTCATCTGGTAGATATTGATTTGAGATGGGGTGTTACCGAAAAAGAGGCCGAAGAAGGTAAAGCCCTGGCCATATGTTTGGATGAAATTGAGCACTGCCGCCCTTTCTTTATAGGCATTCTTGGTGAACGCTACGGTTGGACCCCGGAACAATATGATGTGCCCGATTATGAAAGGTATGACTGGCTAAAATCAATTGATAAAGGCCATTCTATAACCGCACTGGAAATTTATCAGGGCGTACTGAATAATCCTCAAATGCAAGCCAGGGCCTTCTTCTATTTTCGTGATCCGGACTTTATCAAAAATGTTCCTGTGGCAAAACAGGCTGAAATTACTTCAGAAAGCTCCCAATCAGCCCAAAAGCTTGACCTGTTGAAAGAAAAGATCAGATTCAGTTTCACCGAGAATCAAGCCAGTTCACATATCACCGAAGGATATAAATGCTCCTATAAGGGCTTAAAAATTCAATGGGCACAGGTAAAGGCTGATCAAAAAGCGGGTATCTCCCCTGAAGACATAGACCAGTTGGACAGGCTTACCCATAAAAATAACCTGATTTCAACCGAAGAATACAATCGTTTGAATCAATCCCAAAAAGAGATTGTTGAACGTTATGGTGTGGTATATCTGAATGGCCTTGAGGGTTTTGGCGAAAAGGTTCTCGACCAGATCTGGCAGGCAATTGAAGACGAATATCCAGCCAATGAAACTGAAACAGACCCATTGCGAATTGAGAATAAATATCATGAAAATTTTATTGCCCAATTAACACGCTTTTTTATAGGACGAGAAGATACACTGAATGAAATCAGCCGTTATATTCTTGATAAGGACTGCCGCCCCCTGTTTATGTCAGGAGAAGCAGGGAGCGGGAAATCGGCTCTTTTGGCAAAAGCAAGCCTCATTTTCAGGGCTGAAAATCCGGATGCCATCAGTATTGCGCGCTTCATCGGCGCAAGTCCGGCCTCATTGAATATCACGAAACTAATAAAAAACATTATTCAGGAACTGGGCATTCAGTTAGGTTTTACACCCGATGAAAGTCGCTGGAATGAACATGACACTTTGTGGAAATATTTTAATGAAGTCCTCTATCAGAAAACCTCTTCAAAGAAAGTCTTTATTTCGATTGATGGGGTCAATCAACTTAACCCTCACACTTCGCCACAACTTTTAACCTGGCTTCCCAAAGCTTTACCATCCAATGTTAAAATCGTTGTAAGCTCGCTTGAGGGAGAATATACCCATACAGCAAATTACTTCGATCTTCCTTTCATTATTGCTGGCAAGCTTAATAAAACAACGAGCAGGGAAATAATTGTCCGGAAACTTGGCGCATCCCGGAAATCATTGTCTGAACAGCAAATGTTGAGCTTATTGGGAAAAGAAGAGGCTTCAAAACCCTTATATTTAAGCATTGCCTGCGAGGAACTCCGCACATTTCCATTATTTGAAGAGATAGATAATTTGATTTCGGGACTACCGCCCATTGTCCCGCAACTATTTGAGCAGGTACTTGATAGACTGGAAAAAGATCATGGGCACAAACTTGTAAAAGATGCTTTCTGCTTTCTGGAAAGTAGTATCCAGGGATTATCTGAAGATGAACTCCTTGACCTTTTAAAAAGAGAGGATGAAGACAAACTCCCGGCAAATATCTGGGCTAGACTTTTCAGAAACATCGCCCCATATTTGAACAATGCAGGGGAAAACAAGGAAGGCCTATTGAACTTTTTTCATCAGCAGCTATCCATTGCCGTTCAGTTGCGCTACCTCCAAAACAAAGATGAAAAAATCAACTATTGTGTCAAACTGGCAGACTATGGGTATGTAAGCCATAAACGATTCCCCGGAACAGTAACAAATTGCCTGAGATACACTGGAATTTATATTTATAATGCAGGTGATGCAGAAGCTTTGCGCTCCTTGTTTGAATACTTTTTCAGTAGTGCGCAATATGCCCCTGTTTACGAGATAATTTTTGAAGAACTGCTCGATTTTGTTTCCGATTATTATGACCCTGCAAAAGAAGTATTATTATTAACGATAATTAAGTCGGTTAGGGTGGAGCAAATGAACGATAATGCTATCTTTTTAAGGGGGAAAGGACTACAATACAAGAATACCGGAAAAAGCAATTGGAGTTTGGAATGTCTTAAGGCAGCATCTGAAGCCATGGAACAATTGAGCCTTAGTGTTCCCGGGATTGTAAACTACCGCCAGGCACTGGCATCTATATTAAATGAAACCGGGATTGTGATGTTGAACATGGGCATGAAGGATCATGCGGAAACATGCTTTGAAAAGTCAACAAAAGTAATGGAAGAGCTGGTTAATATGGCACCTCATCTTCAGGAATTTCAGCGTGAGCTTTCGGTAAACTTTAATAATTCGGGGAAAAAATATCTTGCAGAAGGAAAGCCCGACGAAGCCCTTTTGATGTTTGAGAAATCATTGAACATTAGGGAAATTCTGTTAAAAGAAGAGCCGGATTCAACATCCCTTCTTCTGGATATGGCCGTAAGCTATTCAAATATTGGGAATGTCTTTCAACAATTGGAGCGTTGGAACGAAGCGGAGAATTATTACAATAAGGATCTTGAAAAAATGAAGGCATTGTTAATATCGGATCCGGATAATGTAGAATATGCGCGTGAGGCTTCGATAACCCTTGATCGCCTTGCGGCTATTTATTTTAAAAAGGGAAATCTGCAGAAAGCCACCGCATTTTCGACAAATTCAATTGAAATGATGGAACAGGCACTTACCTATGCTCCATCCCGCACCGATTTACAAAGCGTTTTGGCAAATAAAATCAATAGCTTAGGAGTTACATATCAAGAATTAAACAGTAATGAAAAGGCACTGGAGCTATATACCAAAGGACTTAAAATCCGTGAAAAACTAGTGAAAAAAGAGCCGGAAAGAGCAGATTTCCGGTTGGAACTTGCCAGCAATCAATGGAAAATATATCAGGTTAGTTCTGCCAAAGATGCCCTCGGATGGCTTGAAGAAACATACAATACCCTTCAGCCTTTAAAAGAAATGGAGACTGCTGAAATAAGGAAAAATGAAATTACAATGTTGGTTAACCGGGATTTGGGCATGGTTTATAGCTCAATGGCCAATAATCTATATAAAAGGGATCGTTTTCCTGAAGCAATTCATTTTTACGAAAAAAGCAATTCATTGCTTGAAGCATTAGATACTTCGGCCCCAGGCTATGATGAAACCGTCAAGGCTCTCCTCAAAAACCACACTTCCCTTGCTGACATTTTTTCCAGGCTTAGTGCTACCGAAAAGGCCATTGATTGCTATATAAAGGCTGAGAACATTTTGGCCGGGGTAATTTTAAAGATTGATCCTGAAAATACGGATATGCAATTTACACAGGCGACCATTTATTCACGTGCCGGTGAATTGTATATGGAAACCAAAGACTTTGATAACACAATACGACTTTTAAGCAATGCCATCAGGATTTATGGCAAATTATTGGGAGAAAATGCAGATAATACCGAACTGCTCCTGAATCTATCCATGGATTATTACCGGGTTGGTGCAATTTATGCAGAAATCGGGCAAACCCAAGAGGCCTATACCGGATTTTTAAATGCAGCATTCTTCAGGCAAAAGCTGCACAATTCGGACCCTGAAAACGTTGATCATTGGATAAACCTGGCTGTCCTTTACTGGAATATTTTTGGATTTTGCCCTCCAGACGAAAAGGAAATGTGGCTTAACCGCGCAAAGGAAACAATACAAGCAATATTACAATCCGGTTCGGTTGAAGACAACGTCTTGGAGTTGGATAATATGATAACCAATGAATTAAAGAAACGGGAATGAGATTCAGGCTCCTTCGAAATTGAATTGTTGCCGAAGGTGAAAATCACCAACAGCAACAATGAAGAGAAATCGCCTTTATTGCGTCATACCTATTTTATCAAATCATACCCTTCCCGGGCCGAAGCATCCCCGGGTTTGTTCAGCAAAGCCTTACCAAATAGCAATTTGGCTTCACGTAATTTCCCCAGTTTGTAGTTGGTCCATCCAAACATTTGGAGCGCATCATAATCAAACGGATAGAGATTGGCTATTTTTTCAAGGTACTTATAGGCGGTCTGATAATCCTGCTTCCCGTAATAAATCAATCCCATGCGGTAATTCACCGTGTAATGGTTCGGGTCAATTTTCAATATTTCATTGTACCTCGTGATTACCTGGTTCCAGTTGCCCAATGCAGCGGCGGGAAGCACAAAGCCAAGCCTGGCCTCAATGGACATGGGCATCAGTAGAATGGATTTATTATAAAATGCAATGGATTCCGTAAACAGTCCGGCCTGGTAGTCAAGCCAGCCCAGGCGCAGATTCAGTTCATAAGATGACTCGTCATACACCTTTTTCAGCACTTCTGCGGCTTTTGAGTATTCCGCATTGCTTTCGTGCGCATAACTTGTTTTGAAAGCCTCTTCCAAAGGATTTTTATCCTGGGCCAAAAGTCCATTTACAGCCGTTATCATAAAAAAGGCTGTCAAAAGCGCTATTTTTTTCACTAAAGATTCCATGATGCCCCTCCTGTAATGCTAAGTGTTTGATAATTGAATGAATAAAATCCACGATTGCCGGTTTCATCAAAATAGAGTTCAGTCCCTTCCCTGGTAAAAATCTGCCCCCTTAAACTAAACCTGAAGTGATCGTTTAAAGTATAGATCAACCGCAAACCATAACGGTTTTTCACTTTGTCGAAAGCATTGTAAAAAACCTGAAGGTTGTTTTCCCCGGTTCCTGTCAAATCGCCCTGAGTATAAAACGCTTCGGCCCACAACTTATTACAAATTTTCCCACCAACCATCTGATGATAAATCATGCTACCATCAAAACCATTGTTTTTGTAGGAAAGATTGGTAAAGGTGTAAAAGTTTAAATTACCCAACGGTCTGAAAAAGAAAGATGCCGTTGCTTGCTTGTAATCTGTTTTGTACACTTCAAGCGCCCAGAATCCTGCCGTTACAGACCAATAAGGTGTCAAAAAACTCAATTCACCACCATAAGCTATATCATTATAGGCTGTTGTTCCTGAAGGGCCAATGAGTTGCTGAACCAGTGTATCATCACTTTTGAGCGGGTTATCATAACTCACGTTTGATATGCGCAAAGCTGGAGATATCTTAATCCTTTTCCCCAATAAAAAAGAGGTGGACAAATAACCTTCTGACTGCTTCACCTTGTAATCGCCGCTGAGTGAATCGAAATAAGTAATATCAACCCTGCGCTGTTTATTAAAATTCATAGCAGTATAAGCTATATTGACAGACCATCGATATCCAATGGGAATAGCCGATCCGGCCAGAAAATAATTAGCATTTTTATTCAGGTAAGTTTCGGAATAAAGTCCATTACCTGATTGTCTTTCATCATCAAATTTACCGATATGATCTGAAAATGAAGGCCCGGTTTCAAGATATACGGAAGGTCGAAGGGCCTCAACTCCAATTGATTTGGCAGTTTCGGATGGCAGGCTGCCCAGGTAAGCTCGTGCTTCATCCTCACGTCCGCCATAGAAATAGGAATTATAAACCATTTGGGTAATGTAGAATTCCGAACTGTTAAAGTTAAGTGCCGCCTTTAGATGTGTAACGGCCCGCGGGTATTTTTGAAGCTCAAAGGCAGCAATACCAACCCTTGCCCGCATATAGTAGTAATCATAACCTTCGGCGATAGCCTTTTCCCCAACGATTAACAAACTATCCCATTTTTGTTGGGTATAAAGCCTGTAAGTGAGTGTTTCATAATCATCGGCAAGGTTTTTTTCAGCAGAAACATGATGAGGCAGAAACAAAGCCACCACCAAAAAGAAAATATAAGCAAGGGATGCCCTCATAAGTAATCAGGATTGAGTAAAGTCTATCCTCGCGTTGAGGTGTTTTGACGAAATGGTCATTGTCTGCAATTTATCCCCGGCTACTTCGAGAGAAAACCTGTAGTCAAACCTTTTTTGCCCTGCAATTTTCATGGAACATTCGGAAGCCAATATCACCCTGTTTCCACTTAAATCTTCAGTAAGTTCATGATATTTCAAGCGATATTCCGGTTTAATAAAGAGGTAAAATGGTGCGATAAAATCTTGCAAAAATTGAACCATAGAAGTTGAAAAGGAAGAAGGTGGGAACATATCTTCCACTATCAGGTCCTGGTAAAATGCCAATGGCACCTTGTAAGCCATCAGATAAAAATAGTAGAGAGCCCCTTTGTGTTTTCCTTCATAATGACTGAAGAAAAAGACAGAACCATCGGTATGGAAATATGCTTTTGATTTTGTACTGGTGTCTTCGAGGTATTGGTTTTTATACATATCAATCTTTACTTCCCACTTTCCCGAAAGGGAAGCATCCCCGGGGCATGACAAGCTGATGGATTGTCCAGGTAAAAAATGGAAGGCTTTCACCAATGCCTGCTCTTTTTGCACATTGCCAATATGTTCGTTAATTAAAGGCGTTTGGTAAAGTTTGAGTTGTTGACCACCACCATAACTTATGAATTGTGAAATGGGATAATCAAGTGTAGGCGACCCCATATGGGGTGTGGACTGGGCCTGAAAATGCAGGTGCGGATAAGGCGAGCGTCCTGAGTTTCCGCAGGCAGCAAGCACTTGTCCCTTCACCACCCATGAGCCAACAGCCACTTTTATACTTCCGCTTTTCAGGTGGCTCAATTTGGTATATAAGCCTTCGGTATGCCGGATGATGATGGTGTTTCCCCAGTTCCGGGCAACGTTAATCTCACCAATGACATTATCGGCTACATTGTTGACCACTTCTTCTATCCAACCATCGGCCGGGGCAATCACCGGCATATTGAAACAAAAAAAGTCGGTCAATTCAGCGCCGTTATCCTGATATTCCTTATCCTGTGCATCAACCACAACAAAATCCCAGGCATGGCGCCAGGCTTCCTTATGGGTATGTGCGCCATTATGAGCCTGGTTAACTTTCCAGGTTCCATAGAAAGGCAACGACAGCGGAACCATTGTTTTACCCCTGAACCGGCGGTTTGAATTCTGACCGATATAAAGGTTCTTTTCAGGGGAAAAGTATTGTATCAGCACGGTTTCGGGCTTGAGTACCATCCGTTCCCTGAATTTCATACCATACAAAAAAAGCACTACCATCAGATTGAATGGCAAGGAATACAACGGCAGTTGCAAAGGTTGTAAAAGCGGAGCAAGTCCGCCACTGATAATGGTTATAATTGGTGTTAAAAGGATTACCCACAGAAACGACCAACGGGAAGCCACCATAAAAAAACCACCAATGGCAATAGCTGTAAGTATGTGATTGAAGCCCATGTAACCGTAGTTCAGGTCATTCATATCGGCACCGATAAGCAGATAGAAGAACCATGCGGACATGAAACCCAATATAGAAAGCACAAACGCAATACGGGAGTATATTAATAAGCCCAGAGCGATGAGCAACCCGGCAAAAAGATGGTATTGAAAGAAAATAGCACCCAATGATTTAAAGTAAGTCTTGATGGCAATGGGCCAGTCAACTTCACCAAACCAATTGTAAATACTTACCACAATGGGGCCGCCCCTTTCGTAAATGGTATTTAAAGTATAAATATCAGACTCTCCCTGGATTAAGGAACTGTAAGTGCGTGCTGCCAATGTTGCAATCCACAGCGAAACCAGAAAGGGAAACGTCAGGTAAGGAAGCCCATATTTCCCCAGAACACCTTCAAAAGCGAGGGTGATAAAAAGTGTGGCAAGGGCAGTAAAAGCAAGCAAAAGGTAAAACTGCGGCTGAGGATGAAATGCAATGCCCAATCCCAATCCGACCAATAGTGCATTGAACCCGTAAAATCCTGAAACAATACTTGCCCGGTTCAACCCCAGCATCCATGCAAAGGCATTGGCAGTAAGGAGTGACAGCAAACCTGCAATACCGGCATATATGTCGAAAAACGAAACCACGAATAAAATAATACCAAACCATCGGTTTTTCGAGAAAAAAACCATGGTGTAGCTGTTGAGGGTACTACGGAAAATACGGTTCAGGAATAATGTGGCTTCTGACATAGAAGTTCGGCAGATTTCAGACTTGAAAATGCAAATTAGTCAATGTAATCATTCATTCGGGGATCATTCATTATGGCTTTTTTTAACCTTTCCTTACAATTGTACTTTTTGGTTTTGGCATAATTTTCAGATCCGTAGCCCATGGTTTCGGCGATATCTTTGGAAGAAAACTTCTGAAGTGAAAGCAATAAAATCCGCTGACAATCTTTTTCCATGGCATTAAAATGTTCACGGTAAATGCGGTATTTCATCTGTTCGGCTTCCGCTGATTCAGGCGTTGAGGTCTCAGGAATGTTGAAGAACTTCTCAATAAGGTCAAAGTTCGTAGCCCCTTTTCTTTTCAGTTTTAAGCGTTGCATCCACAAGTTGCGGCTTATGGAGTACATGTAGGTCAAAAAAGAGCAACTCAGGTAAAAATCATCCTTCTGAACATTTTTCAGCACAACAATCAACGATTCCTGGAAGATATCCTCCGCATCCTCATCGTTACCTGTATTCTTTTTAATGAGATACCGGATGGTAGGGTAGAACTCCTGATAAACATGCTTAATGATATAATCGCTGTTGAGCTTTAGTCCTTCTACAATCGCTCTGTCGGAAAAATGTATCATTTAAGCTTTATATTTATGATAGTTCATTTCAACGGCAGCCCGGGGCGTGTATTTATTGCTAAGGAAACCCGCTTTGGGTGCTACCTGAGGTTTGTTTATTCCTGATTGAGTTCATAAAAGTATGGAATTTTTAACATTCAAAGGATAAAAACTTTATTCAACACGAAGTATATTTGAACAATGCTTATTCATTTGAATATACATGATTATACATGTGTCTATTATTCAACGAATTACACTTGTCAGGCACAACTTACCCGGCTTTTATCATCAAATGTGATGGAACTTCTTCGTTACCATTTACTGTTTGAGAATCTTCCTTGTTCCTTACAATGTGCACCTGACTGTTTTCATCAATCAGCACAACATTGGGCCTCAGGTGGATAAACTGCATCCATTGGGTGAGGTTATAAGCCCCGGTTTTATGGATCACCACATGATCATTTACATTAAGTAGAGGAAGGTTTATGCTTTCGCGGATACAATCGATGTTCATACACAGCGGCCCGTAAAGTGTGGTGTCTTCCCTGTACTGCGAAGTTCCCTGAGCCACGGTAACCGGGTGCTGATACCAGAAAGAGGTAAAAAGCAGGTTAACTCCGGCATCAATAATGGTAGCCCTGCGTCCGGTTGACATGCGTTTGTTTGCAATTACTGTAGAAACAATATATCCGGCTTCGTCGATCAACGCCCTGCCGGTTTCCAGGATCAGCAGAGGCAGTTCCCCCGGCGCAAAATGACTGTTTGTCAATGCACTACTGATGGCTTCAGCATATTCACTGAACGATGGATTGGTGTCATTTCCAGGCAAGTAAGCCCCTTTAAGGGTATTTTTCGAGGCAAAACCGCCTCCAAGATCAATGTATTTGATGCGGTGGTTGAATTTTTGCTCCAACGACCTGGCCAGTTCTGCCAGCTTAGAAGCGGCAATAGCATAAGCATTGGCGCTCAAAATAAAAGTCCCAATATGCGTGTGAAGCCCCACCAAATCAAGCTTGCCCGAATGCATAATCTTGTTTAGCGCATCCCAGGCCTGCCCATTTTCGTAATTGAACCCGAACCTGTCCCACATGGGATAAATACCGGTATCCAAATTCACCCGTATGGCCACCTTTGGTTTTTGACTGGTTTGATCGGCCACTTCAATTAAAAGATACAATTCGTCCAGATGATCAATATGAATCAGTGATCCGTTTTCGGTTGCCGTGGCAAGTTCTTCGCGTGTTTTTGCCGGACCATTAAAGATTATTTTTTTCGGATCAACACCGTTTGTAATGGCTTTTTGATATTCAAAGCCCGATACCACCTCTGCCCATGCACCTTCCTGATGAAAAATATTGCATACTGCCGAAAGATAATTTGTTTTGTACGACCAGGCAAACTGTACCTTCGGATAGCGGGTGGAGAAAGCTTTGTGGGCCTTGCGGTAAGTGGTGCGTATGGTTTGCTCCGATAAAACGAATAGCGGAGACCCATATTTTGTTGCCAGATCTTTAACTGCCACTCCATCAATATGTGTGGTGGGAGGCAATTCACTTCTCATGCCGAATTTTCCTGGCATACCTGTCTCAAGCCTAACGATATGTGGACGTTCATAATTTTTCTTTTCCATGACGTTTCTTTTTAAATTTCCCCTTTTACTGAAAAGTTTTCAAATTCACTTCGGTCAACAATCATATCCCAGGAGTAACGGATAAAAAGTTTCCCAACATCATAACGCGGGTAAGCTTCAGGTTTTCGACCCAGGGCCAGTAAAGCAAGTGCTTCCGGGATATTCTGTCCCACACCAACGGCCAGGTAAACCCATGCCGGGATACGGGGATTGATTTCCATTAGGAAATACCTGCCATCACTTGATTTCATCATTTCCAGCTCGAACCCGCCCCGCCATTTGGTGGAACCCACAAATTTGCGGGTGATCTCTAATAGTTTTTGATCATCGATGCTTATGCCGGCCCATGCCTTGCCCTTGTCGGTGATGTATTGCTTGCGCATGGGCACAGCGGCAATCAGATTTCCATCGCCATCGCCCAGACCGGTAACATTGTATTCTGTACCGTGCACAAACTTCTGAAGTACAACAGGAAGTCCCCATTTTGCTGCAATTTTGTTAAAATAGGTCCGTGCCTGCTCAAGATTATAGGCAATGTAAGCATCGTACCACTTCCCTTTGATCATCATTGGGAAATCAAGTTTATCCACCTGCTTGTAAATCTCAGCCGAATCATTGACCGCTATGCCCTCGGGGACATCAATACCATATTTTTTTCCAAAAGCCGAAAGGTTCACTTTGTGTCGCTCTTCAAACTGCTCAAAGGTTGGCAGGAACATATGAATGCCCTCATTTAACAACTTATCCTCCAATTTCATGAAAGAATACAACTCGGCATCAAAATTTGGTATGATAATATCCAGATGCTCCACTGAATGGATGTACATCAACCTTTCCAATAAAGCCTCAGTACCTGCGGTAGGATAAGGAATGATGTAAGTCTTATCAGTCAGCTGGTGCATATAAATACCGGGTTCCAGCGATTCATAGGCCAACCCGATGATACGCACATCAAATGCTGCGGCTTCACGCAGTCCCCTGATTACGGCCACCCCCGGCCCCGGACTATCAATTGCGTTGAGACCGGTTACTGCAATGGTATATTTTGGCTTACTCATCTTTTTCTTTTTCAAGCAATGCGTAAGTTTTCAACATTCCCATAAAATCATGCAGGTCCTTCTCAAAGGCATTTCGTTCAACATGATAGATGTCGGTTATTGCTTCAAACATTTGTTCGTGGGTCAGACCTTTGCGGAGCATTTCAATAATCTCCGCTCCAATGGGATTTACCGTGAATGATTCGCCGGTACCGGGATTGAACAAAAAACCGGTTTCGCTTACAGCTAAATTGTGGTTGATTTTCATAAGTTATCCTGTTAAAGTAAATAAGGATCAATTCATTTACAAAGTAACGTAGGATCACGCGATAATAATTTACAAGATTCGCTAAAAAGCTTATAAAATTCGGACAGGGAATTTTAAAGTCCGGTTTATGATGATAGTGTCTTTTAACATTGGCATAAAAAAAACTGCAAAGGTTTACCTTGCAGTTAAAAATTTCGTTTGAAGAAAACCAGGAAAAATTTCCCGGTAAGTTCAGAGATAAATTATCTGACCACTTTAACCTCGTAAGCACTCAGGCCTTTAGGGCCTCTTTCAACTTTAAAAGTTACCTTGTTGTTTTCAATAATTGGCTCCAACACCTGGTTGATGTGCACAAAAATACTATCCCCGGTAGTCAAATCCTTAATAAAGCCAAAACCTTTGGAATCGTTGAAAAAGGTAACTATGCCAGTCCTGTTTTCATCAACAGGATCCATATCTTCTTTTTTTCTCACGCCAACTTCAATCTCCTCAACCTTAACAACCAACTTTGCAGCAGGATCAGGTGGGGTATCTGAAATACGACCATATTCATCAACATAAGCAATCATGTCGTCAAGGCTATTGCCATCGGAGGAGGTTGACGATCTTTCCAGTTTTTTGGCTGCCTTGTCTTTCTTCTTCTTTTGTTTCTTTTTTTCGTTTTCTATTTTGTTCCAGGTTTGTTGCGATCTTGCCATGTAAGGGGTTTAGGATTGTTGGATGAAATACATTGAGGGATAAAAATGTTCTGCCAGAATCCGCCAAAGAAGAGGTAATTGTTTCCAACAAAACGGTGCGGCTGCAAAGATACGAAATTTTTGATTAGTCGGTTAGTCGTTAGTCAGTTAGTCGTTAGTCGGTTAGTCATTAGTCGGGTAGTCGTTAGTCGGGTAGTGTTAGTCGGTTAGTCGTTAGTCGGTTAGTCTTTGGTCATTAGTTTTGCCTTTTGCCTACAGTCGCCTAATTGGCCTAATCCCTGTCTTTCGCGCAAGACAAGCAGGACGCGCAAGTTGCTCCGTCGCCCACTCGCTTAGTCGCATAGTCGCTTAAGTCGCCCACTCCCCCTATCGTCAATTCGCCCCCTACGCACACTTCGGTACAACTTTTGTAGCAAAATGAAGCCAAAATCACCATTTTACAACAAGTCCAGAATTTTTGTGTTATTTTTACATCCCTATTGTATTGCGAATGATTAGCACTGCGTTTAACTTTCTGTTTCATCAATGCCGGACAAGGACACTGATTCTGTTGTCCCTTTTGTTGCTGTCAACAGGAGCTTTTCCACAATTCTACAATGGTTCGCAAATGCCCTTTGGTAAAAGCAGGGTGCAGTATGGTGATTTCCTTTGGACCTATTACCGATTTGCAGATTTTGACACCTACTTTTACCTGAACGGGAAAGAACTGGCCATTTATACTGCCCGCTATGCAAAGCAAATTCAACCCGAACTTGAAACTTTGCTCGAAACCAGGGTAACAGATAAAATTGTATTCATTGTTTTCAATTCACTCACCGACCTCAAGCAAAGCAACATAGGCCTGATGAGTGAACAGCAGTATAACATCGGCGGAATTACCTATATTATTGGTAATAAAGTATTTATCTACTTTGATGGGAATTACGCGAATTTTGAGAAACAAATCCGGGCGGGCATGGCCCGGGCACTGATTGACCAATCCATTTATGGGGGTTCCGTTGGGCGACAAATCACAAATTCCACCCTCATGACCATGCCTTCCTGGTTTATTGATGGGCTTGTTTCCTACATTGGCGAAGAGTGGAACACCGATCTGGACAACCATATGCGGGATGGGATCATCAGTGGCAGGTTTAAAAAATTCAACCATCTTAAAGGAGATGACGCCATATATGCAGGGCACAGCATCTGGAAATACATTGCGGATAAATACGGCAAGCAAAGTATTCCCAACATTATTTATCTGGCAAGGGTGAGCCGGAATGTGGAAACAGGATTCCTTTATGTGCTCAATGTTTCGTTCCGGAACCTGATTAAGGAATGGTATGCCCACTACGAGCAGCAATATAAGGACAGTGATCAGGACAAAGTAATGCCACAAACAAAACCTGTTCAGAAAAAAGTTAAAAAAACCGTTGTTTATGACCGGGTGCGCATAAGCCCCGATGGAAAATACCTCGCGTGGATAACAAATGAGGCAGGGCAGGCCAAGGTTTGGTTGTACAATAATATTACCGGTAAGCGTAAACTCATCTATCGGCAGGGCCAGCGGCTGGATGAGAAAGCCGATTTCAGCTATCCGCTGATTGAATTTCATCCTACCAACAACCTGATCGGCTTGATTACAGAACGCAAAGGTGAAATCCGCTTTTACCAGATTGATACAGAAACCCGAAAAAAAACCTGGCAGTTCATTTATGGGTTTCAGAAAATACTCGACATCAATTATTCGCCTGATGGACGTAATCTTGCCATGTCGGCCATACGAAAAGGGCAAAGCGATCTGTTCATATACAGTATTGCTGCTTCATCGGCGGAACAGATTACCGATGATATATACGATGACCTCAACCCTGCTTACATTAGCAATTCAAAACAGATTGTTTTCAGTTCAAATCGCCCCAATGATACCATAAGTGAGAAGCCCGACATATCAAAACCCGGACTAGAGCGTACCAACGACTTGTTTTTATATGATGTGGCAAAAAAAGCCAAAACGCTCCGACGAATTACAGACACACCATTGGCCAATGAAATACAGGCCGTTGAATACGAAAAGGGCTACATTACCTATCTGAGTGATGAAAGCGGCATCTACAACCGTTACCTGGCCGGCTTCGACAGTGTGATTACCCATGTGGACACCATCGCCCATTATCGCTATTTTACACGGAATTATGCCCTTACAGATTACGCCCGTAACATCACTTCTCACACCGCCAGTGCTTCAGCCGGTAAGGCTGCTGAAGTACTTTATTCAGGTCAGATGATGCGCATTTACACCTCAGATATGGCGCCTGCGCGAAACATTGAATTTACGAAACCTTCAAAAACCGATTATATGGAGCAGCAACTGCTCCAGCTCAGTGCACAGGGACAGACTGAAACAGAAATTAAGCAACCAGCAACCAAATCGCGAAAACGCCATTTTGTGAATGTCTATGCCGGCGACCCTGAACTGCCCAGCTCCGACAGCCTGATTGACCTTGAGGAATACCGCATTTCCATGGAAAGCAAAACCGGCACCAAAAGAAAACGGCGTGGCGGAATAAATGAGGAAGGCCTCGAAGAATTTGTGGTTCCCAAGCAAAGAAACTATAATGTTGAATATCAAATAAATGAATTGGTCAATCAGCTTGATTTCAACTTCCTTAGCACAACTTATCAACCTTTCTCAGGGGGTGGTGGCCCCATCTTCCTCACCCCGGGCTTAAATGCATTTTTCAAGGTCGGGTTAACCGATCTGCTTGAGGATTACCGCATTGTGGCTGGCGTTCGCCTGGATTTTAACCTCATCAACAACGAATATATATTTTCAATTGCCAACCTCAAACATCGGCTTGACAGGGAAATTTACTTTCACCGGCAGTCCATTGAACAGGTGAGCCTTTATTCTATTGTACGGTATAAAATCCACGAACTTCATTATATCCTTAAATATCCCTTAAATCCATTGCTTAGCATTAAGGGCACCGTAACCTTCAGAAAGGACAGGGCAGTATTTATGTCAACCGACCAGTACAACCTGAGGCAACCCGATCTGGACAAATATTGGGTTTCGGCTAAAGGGGAATTTACTTATGATGGTACACGACAGTTGGGCTTAAATCTGCTCGATGGAATGCGTTTTAAACTATTTGGGGAATACTACCAGGAGATTGGAGGTAAGGACAAATTTAACAATATGGCCGTGGTGGGCTTCGACATTCGTCATTATTTACCCATACACCGAAATTTCATCTGGGCCAACCGTTTTGCCATCAGCACATCGTTAGGGCAAAGCAAACTCATTTATTATATGGGTGGTGTTGATACCTGGCTTACACCGAAATTCAAAACAGAAGCACCCATTGACTATTCGCAAAACTACGCTTATCAAACCCTTGCCACCAACATGCGTGGGTTTTACCAGAATGTACGTAACGGGAACAGCTTTGCGGTTATCAACTCCGAACTGCGCTTCCCTATTTTCAATTATTTGGCCAACCGTCCACTCAGGTCCGATTTTCTAAACAATTTTCAGTTGATTGCTTTTGGCGATTTGGGCACCGCCTGGACCGGGCCGAATCCCTATTCGGATGAAAATGCATTGTTTACCCGAATCGTCAGAAGAGGGCCCTTGTTTATCACCATCCGTGAACAGCGCGACCCATTGGTTGGAGGTTATGGATTTGGGGCGCGGGCCCGCATCCTTGGCTATTTTCTCCGGGCCGATTATGCCTGGGGCGTTGAGGATATGGTGATCAATAAACCCGTCTTCTATATCTCCTTAAGCCTTGATTTTTAGTACATTAATGCTAATTCGCCCTTCCTGTGCCTCTCCCATCGTCCTGATGAATTGATATTGAGCGCATTATAAATTCAGGCAAGGTTGTGAACTTTTTTCCCCTACCAAATTGTTAATAACTCCAATGGCTTTGTGAAAATCTTAATCCGGTTTCATTGCCAAAGATAACGATATTTGCAATCTGGTTACAACAGCGCCACTTTCGGCTTGAACTCTGAAAATCAACTCGTTAATTTAACTCACTCATACTTAGCCATTTTTTACTGGAAATACGCTGCCGAAAAATAATTATTAAGATTATTACAAATTCGGTTTCAGATCATTACGATGCTAAAGGGGCCAATTGTTAATAAGTCATTTTTGCTCGGCCTTTTGGAATTTGTACATTGGTCTAAAGTTTAAAAAGCACTTGCCTACCTGGTAAGTGCTTTATTATCAGCCGGATTGTGAGCTACGAAATGAATATTTGATTTAATGTAATTTGACCTATTGCTATGGAAAACAGCCTGTTCGCAAATTTTGACGATTTTACTGAAACTTCAGTAAACGAAAACAGAACTGAACCCTACAATGAAGTACTCGAAAAAAGGGTACGGCCTGTTGTACCGGAACAAAAAGAAAATCAACCGGAACAAAATGTTAGAAAAATGGACAGTGTTTTACTTGAAAGAGCCTCAAATATGAATGTTGCTGCACAAGACGACCATGTTGCTTACCCGCATGATGAAATCCTTGAAAAAGCAACCGAATACTTTGATGGCGACACCCTGGCAGCAGATGTGTGGATGAATAAATATGCCTTAAAGGATAGCCACGGGAATATTTACGAACGTACGCCTGATGATATGCACCACAGGCTGGCAGCAGAGGTGGCCCGCATCGAAAAGAAATATCCCAACCCCATGGGAGAAGCAGAAATTTTTGAACTCTTCCGTAATTTTAAATATATTATTCCCCAGGGAAGCCCTATGGCTGGAATGGGCAATAACTACCAGGTATCATCCCTTTCAAACTGCTTTGTGATTGGTGGCGATACCAATTACGATTCCTATGGCGGAATCATGAAAATAGACCAGGAGCAGGTACAACTAATGAAACGCCGTGGTGGTGTTGGTCATGACCTGTCGCACATCAGGCCCACCGGTAGTATGGTATTGAACAGTGCCCTCACTTCCACCGGAATTGTGCCATTTATGGAACGTTATTCCAACTCCACCCGTGAAGTTGCCCAGGATGGCCGTCGCGGCGCCCTTATGCTTTCCATTTCGGTTAAACATCCTGATGCCGAAAGGTTTATCGATGCCAAAATGGAGGAAGGTAAAGTTACCGGAGCCAATGTTTCGGTAAAACTCGACGACGAATTTATGCGTGCCGTCATCAACGGGATACCTTACCGGCAGCAGTATCCCATCTACTCCGACAATCCGATAAAAGTACAGGAAATAGATGCCCTTAAAATTTGGAATAAAATCATCCACAACGCATGGAAATCAGCGGAACCCGGGGTGCTTTTCTGGGACACTATCATCAAGGAATCCATCCCCGATTGCTATGCCGACCTGGGCTTTAAAACCATGTCAACCAATCCATGTGGTGAAATTCCCCTTTGCCCTTACGACAGTTGCCGCCTGATTGCCATAAATCTTTTCAGCTATGTTGAGAATCCGTTTACCCCACAGGCAAACTTCAACATGGATTTGTTCAGAAACCATTCGGCCAAAGCACTTCGCATCATGGACGATATCATTGACCTGGAATCAGAAAAAATAGATGCTATCCTTGCCAAAGTAAAAGCCGATCCGGAAGACGAAGAAATCAAAAGGATTGAGCGTAAAATGTGGGAAAACATCCGTCAGAAAACGTTGTTGGGTCGCCGCACCGGCATTGGCATAACCGCCGAAGGTGACATGCTTGCTGCACTTGGTTTGCGTTATGGTTCAGATGATGCCACCGATTTCTCGGTCGATATCCACAAAACACTGGCAACAGAAGTTTATGGCGCTTCTGCCGATCTGGCCGCCGAACGTGGTCCGTTCCCCATATATAACGCTGAACGCGAGAAGAATAATCCATTTATTCAAAGGCTGAAGGAACATGCTCCCGAAGTGCACGAAAAAATGATGCGCAACGGAAGGCGCAACATCGCTATGCTCACCATCGCTCCAACCGGCAGTGTAAGTATCTGTACCCAAACCTCTTCGGGCATTGAACCTGTGTTTATGGTCAGTTACAAGCGCAGACGCAAGGTGAATCCCAACGATACAAAATCGAATGTATCCTTTGTTGATGGTGTAGGTGATTCCTGGGAAGAATACAACGTGTTCCATCCCAAGTTTATCGATTGGCTGAAAGTGAATGGTTTTGACCCTGAAGAAGTAAAATCATACGACGAGAAAAAGCTTCAACCCCTCATTGCCAATTCGCCCTATAACAAAGCAACTTCCAATGATATTGACTGGGTGAGCAAGGTGAGGATGCAGGGTGCCATTCAAAAATGGGTGGATCACTCCATCAGCGTAACCGTCAACCTGCCAAATGATGTTTCGGAAAGCCTTGTGGGTGACGTCTATAAAACAGCCTGGGAAAGCGGCTGTAAGGGTATGACCATTTATCGCGATGGTTCCCGATCGGGCGTATTGATTAGCAATGAGAAAAAAGAAGATCCGACTGAATTCCGTGAAACCAAAGCGCCCATTCGTCCTGCACGCATAGAAGCTGATGTTGTCCGTTTCCAGAATGATTATGAAAAATGGATTGCAGTAATTGGATTGCTGGATGGAAAGCCTTACGAAGTCTTCACCGGCAAGGCCGAAGGCTTTTACCTGCCACCATGGGTGATGAAAGGTTCGGTGTTGCGAAACAAAACAGACGACGAACCTGCCAGGTATGATTTTCAGTTTGAAGATAAGGATGGCTATAAGGTAACCATTGAAGGGCTTTCGCGTTCGTTCAACAAGGAATACTGGAACTATGCCAAGCTCATTTCAGGCATTTTGCGTCATGGAATGCCTTTGCCTTACCTTGTTAACCTGATTCAAAACCTTAACTTCGATAACGACAGCATCACCACCTGGAAAAATGGTGTGGTTCGCTCACTCAAACGGTATATTCCTGATGGAACATCGGTTTCCGCCAAAGAAACCTGCCCCAGTTGCGGCGAAAAAGGTGCGATTGTATTTAAGGAAGGCTGCCTGACCTGCACACAATGTGGATACTCAAAATGTGGATAACCTACATTTTTATCAAAAAAAACCTGCCAGATTGCCGGCAGGTTTTTTTATGTCCTGTGTTCAGGCCTCAAAAATGGATTTTGTGATGGTCAAACGTTTGATGATCCCTGAAAAACCGAATCTTTGTTGCAATAACCACGAAGATCTGCAGATCATTCTTAGTTAACCAGGCAATGGCTTCCGGCTGATTGTGGCAGGCATCTGAAATCACCGCCAAAAAGAAATGTTTGTTTTGATTCAGCCATTCATAGGCCCTTCTATTGTCATCAATGGCTGAATCGAGGGCTGCCAGTTCGCGGTAGCCATTTTTAATGAGCCAGGCAAACGCTTCTTCGCTGCCGCGGATGGCACTTGACAAAGCGGCCAGTTCAGGATAACCGTTTTTTAACAACCAGTTAAGTAACCCTTCGTTCCCACTGAAAGTTTCGCCAAAAGCAAGAAGGACCTTTACGGGATAATTTAACATACAGGTGAAGATTTGAGGTTAACTTTTCAACGCATCAATGGCAGCGGCCAGCTTGTGGTCTTTATCGGTAACCACATCGCCAGCATCATGGGTGCTCAACTTTATTACCACTTTATTATAAACATTGCTCCAGTCGGGATGATGTTCGTGCTTTTCAGCCAGAAAAGCCACCCGGGTCATAAATGCAAATGCCTCCACAAAGTTATCAAAAACAAAAGTTTTTTCCAGATAATTGGGATCATCCTGGCCATTTATATATTTTTCGTTCCACATGGTTATTAAAGATTTGATTTAACAGTCCAACAGTTTGCCAGTGGTGATTGTTTAGGATATGCAATAGTAATGAGGATCATTAGAACGATAAAGTGTCAAATTAGGAATTGAATGAGGATAATATATAGTTCATTAATAGAATAGTGCCCATATGGATTTATGTGATTTTCCCCTAAACGCAATGTCAAAGTAACATAGGTCTTATGTATTTAACAGAACAAAACACTTGCACAAGCAACAGATACATAGCATGACCAGATTTAACTGATAAAGCAATTCTCAGGAACATAGAAAGGAGAATTCAGCAGTTATACAATGTTTATATGTACCTGACCTCGCGTGCTGTAAGATTACCGGGATTTACGCCCGTGTAAGCCGAAGTAATATAGAAAAGATGCGTAATCTTTTAGATGATATGGAAATATGATCTAATTTTGAACAGAGGCAGACAAAACAGGCCAGAAACAATGATTCCTAAAAACAATAAATGTACACATAATGTACCGGTTTGGGTACATTTAAGAGATACAAAGGGGTCATAAAAACAAGTTGTGCGTCAGCTAAAACAAACTAAAACGTAATTATGCCAAACAAATACATAGTAGTAGAAAACAGTTCATTTAAGGTGATTGAATCAGAATCAGAACCAATAAACCTTGTTTTAAATGAACCCAACAGAACTTGGAGTAATAATGACTACACGATTGTAAATAACGGTATTAAAATATATTGGTTAGATGATTATAATGACAGAAGTATTTATAAATGTTTAACTGTTAAATACAAGGACGTTGTACTTCTAAAAGAAAATGCTGTAAGAAAAATTCAAATCGTTGCTGATGCTCTTAACGAATTCAAAAATATTTCTGCTGAAGATTTAGAAAAAAAATATCACAAAGCCTTAAAAGATGAGAAATCAGAATTAGCGATAGAGGTTGAAGAATTAAGAGATAAAAAAATTAATGCAAAAGAGGAAGCAAAAAAATATACAGAATTAGTAGAAAAAGTTAAGGAGGTATTTCTAATAATCAAAGATTTAGACAATACTTAAAAATTAATAAAAGCCGAACGTTCAATAAGTAGGAATATGAGCGGTCTGCAAGACCCAGCGATTATTCCTGGTTGAACTACATCCTTTTTCGGGCTATGTACTTAACGTCAGTTTTTGATAGGACTCAGAAGTAAATGGGGCTAATGGACTATAATGTGTATCTGTTTTTTATGGATCATATTTTGCCCTGAATGATCAAGAAGCATTGTTTATCAAACGGTTTTAGCCTTTTTTGCTAACGAATAGACATAATTTTCCCAGTCCGCTCAGAAAGGCGGCTTTTCAACAAGGCATTAAGAAATTGCAAGGGATTGAATCAATCTGCCAGGTGAGCGTATCCGGGGAAATACTTTTATTACAACCATCTTACCTTTTTTGCATACGGGGCAGATGCAAGGGTTTATTCCAGTGAGTCGTTCAAACCGTTGAAGGTTTGTTTCAGGCGGTTGTTGTCGTTTTACTATATCATCAATGCCTGGTTTTTTTTCAGGCACAAACTGCAAAGCGAGATTTCGCTTCGTGGTGTGGTTGTAAATTCCAAACCTACGGATCTTAACAAACCGTCTGGGCAGTATATGCATGGTAAAGCGGCGCAGAAACTCGACACCATCAAGCGTTACCAGCTTTTTTGCAGCGTTGTCGCGGTAATCTTTGGCAATGAATGTAACCTTGCCACCTTCAATATTCAGAATGCGCTGGTTGGTGATGGCAATACGATGGGTGTATTGCCCCAGGTACTTAACCACATGATCGGCACCAGCCAGCGAAGGTTCGCAGTGAACCACCCATTTGGTTTTATAGGCTTGCTGCACCGCAGCATTGAACAAGACCAGTTCGTTTTTCTTGTGCAGTGCGCGTTTTAAGCTGTCCAGAAAGCGACCTTTAAACGCATCGCTCAACTGGTGAACCGGATAAAGGTACTGACCTGAATGCCCGATATTTTTCCATTGGCCATCGAGGGTATAGCCGGCTGCGGGAACAATGCAATGGATATGCGGGTGCAGTGAAAGGTTTTGTCCCCAGGTGTGAAGTACGCACACTGCGCCGCTTTCAACGCCGTAATGAGTGTATCCGAACGACCGCAGGGTTTGCCATACAGCAGCAAAAAGCAGGTCATAATACATTCGTTGGTTGTGCAAACAAATAGCATTTAACTCGTGCGGAACGGTAAACACAATGTGAAAATGCTGCACAGGCAGCGTGTTTTGTATCAGGTCGTCAATCCAGAAAGCCTGCTTTGCTGCCTGGCACTTCGGGCAATGCCTGTCGCCACAACTATTGTAGCTGTAGCGCACCGTTCCGCAGTTGTCACACAACTCTTCGTGCCCGCCAAGAACGGCAGTGCGACAGTGTGCTATTTTGCCCAATACCTTTAATTGCAGCGGTGTAAGCGTTGTTTTGGCAAGTAAACCTGATTGGAATAGCCTGACAGCATCGGCCAGTTCAAACCTTGTCCGCATTGCCCTTAAAGTTATATAGCCTGTCTAATGGGCTGTGGGCTTTAACCAGATCGCACTGGGCAACGTGCAGATAAATCATGGTGGTGGTTATTTCGGCATGGCCGAGCAGTTCTTTGAGCGTTACAATATTTACGCCCTGTTCGAGCAGGTGAGTAGCATAAGAATGCCGCAATGAATGCAGGCTTACCTCTTTGGTTATAGAGGTCTTTTTTAGGTTTTCGCGCATCACCCACGAAAGCCCTTTTACGCTGTAACGGCCATCAAACTCTTTACCATTAAACAACCAAATGTGGGGGTTTTCGGCTTTGAGATATTTCTTCAACCCAATGGCCATGCTTTCGGCCAATGGCACAATGCGGTCTTTCTTGTACTTACTTTGGCGGATGTGAATGGTTTTTCGCTCAAAGTCAACATCTGAGATTTTCAGATTGATTACCTCTTGTCCGCGAAGCCCGGCCGAGTAAATTAAGGTAAGAACCACGCGTTGTTTGAGAAGCGTTGGGGCTGCAAACAGTTCTTTAAGTTCCTGATGGTTGAGGATAACCGGTAGTTTGGTGTCTTTTTTGAGTGAAGGAAGTGCGATGGCATTTTTATTCATCCCAAGCAAGCGGTAGTAATAACGAAGTCCGTAAACCATGTGTTTAAAACTGCTGCGCGATGGAGACCGTGGATCACGGGCCAGGGCCACGAGATATTCGTTGATTTCATCCGGGTCAATCTGCTCGGGCAGCTTCCCGAAATGAATCACAAACAAGGCAATGCGCCGGGTGTAGTTATTTAATGTACTTTTACTCTGTCCGCGTAACTCAACCTGTTGGTCAAGTTTACAAACAACGTTTTCAAACTCAGGAACAAGTACAATAGCCTGCTCCAAAATGGTTAAACCCGATTTCTTTCTCATAATCTGAAATTTTAGTGGATAAAAACTTCGAATTAAAGAAAGAATCGGGTATTTTTGAAAAAGATATCCGCGTATGCGGATTTAGTTCAACA